>Ga0209609_10000227_pt1 | contig 34179 bp, 31 predicted proteins | sample LakKivw325mmetaG_FD_184136 | JGI IMG/M metagenome (GOLD analysis project Ga0209609, IMG submission 184136) | Anoxic lake water microbial communities from Lake Kivu, Rwanda to study Microbial Dark Matter (Phase II) - Lake Kivu water 325m metaG... | ecosystem: Environmental > Aquatic > Freshwater... | reverse complement strand
GTCTCGGGTCTTTCAATCCAGCTCGAGCCCTTCTTACTGCTTTAGCGATAGTTTCTATCGCTTCGTCCTGGCCAATTATACGGCGATGCAGAGCTTCTTCCATTTGGAGAAGGCGGCTAGTTTCATCGGTGGATAACTTCACCACTGGTATTCCCGTCCACATGCCAACTGTTTCAGCGATATCCTCTTTTGTCACTATAGGTTTATCTAATTCTTGTTTTGATTGCCATTCCTTTTCTAGGGTTTCGATTTTTTGGGCAAGCTGCACTTCCCGCTCCCGCAGTTCACTGGAATATTCATATTGAAGGGCGGCAATGGCAGCCTCTTTTTCCTTGCGGATATTTTCCAGAGCCTGTTTTGCCTCGGTTAAGCTAACTGGGGCATTACCGCGTTTAATGCGTACCCTGGAGCTAGCTTCATCTACTAGATCAATAGCTTTATCGGGTAGATAGCGGTCAGCGATATACCTTGCAGCTAGGGATGTCGCTGCCTGCAGTGCTTCATCGTCAATGGCTAGACAATGAAATTGCTCATAGCGATGCTTAATGCCTCGCAGGATTTCCAGCGTTTCTTCCTTAGTAGGTTCGGCCACTAAGATAGGTTGAAAGCGTCGTTCCAAGGCAGGGTCTTTCTCGACATACTTGCGATAATCATTCAAGGTGGTGGCACCAATACATTGTATCTCACCCCGCGACAACGAAGGTTTTAAAATATTAGCGGCATCGACAGCACCTTCAGCAGCTCCAGCACCAACGATGGTCTGCATTTCATCGATGAATAGGATACAATTCCCTGAAGCTTTCTCCTCTTCAATAATCCTTTTGAGCCTTTCCTCAAATTCACCGCGATACTTTGTTCCAGCTACTAAAGCACCAATATCTAGAGCAACTATCCTTTTGCCCTGCAGCGCTTCAGGAACTTCTCCCTTTACTATGCGCTGGGCTAATCCTTCCACTATAGCTGTTTTACCAACTCCTGGTTCGCCGATGAGGGCAGGATTATTCTTAGTGCGGCGGCTCAATATCTGAATCGCCCTTTCAATTTCTGTATTACGCCCAATAATAGGGTCAAGTTTATCTGCCTTAGCTAAAGCGGTTAAATCTGTTCCAAGTTGGTCTAGCATTGGTGTGCGTGAGGTGCTGCGCCCAAGAGTTCGGGCATGCGTTGCTTCATATCTGCTGACTCGATTAACCTCATCTCGCGCCTTGTCTAAAGTAACGCCCAAATTTTCTAGAACAGTACGGGCTATCCCTTCATTTTCTCGTAATAAGCCCAATAGAATGTGTTCAGCACCTATATAACTAGCATTGAGGCGGCGTGCCTCATCAATAGCGAATTCGATGACCTTCTTGGCTCGAGGAGCAAGCCCTACCTCATCAGTAGTACTTGTTTTTTGCCCCTTTCCAATCAGAAACTCCACCGCTGATTGCACTTTACTTTGGGAGATTCCTAAATTGGCTAAAACTTTGGAAGCTACTCCTGACTCTTGCTGTGTTAGTCCAAGCAATAAATGCTCGGTATCAATATAGTTATGCCCCAGGCGCTGCGCCTCGCCTTGAGCTCGTGTTAATACCTTACGGGCACTTTCAGAAAATCGTTCAAATCCAGTAGCCATATTTGCTCACGCTATATAAATTCCCCTATGATGATTATAGTCTCCACCTCATTTACAGTCAAGGCATTGTAGGAGATAGTTGGTTCTGGGTCTGGCTTAGTTAGGTTGCCTAAATATCTTTAAGTGTGGTATATTTAAATACTTAATCTACCATCTGGGGAATGATGTTGTTTTAGCTTGCCAAATGTAACTGAAGCTGTGTGGACTAATATTTATTTGCTGGTTAAGCGATGAAGTTTGTAAAGTGGTTTGAAGAAGTCGGTGCTGGTGATGTCGCTTTGGTGGGTGGCAAAAACGCCTCTCTTGGCGAGATGATAAGGAATCTCGGTAAAAATGGGGTGAACGTTCCCTCTGGGTTTGCTATCACTGCTGAAGCGTATAGGCATGTGGTTGAAAAAGCAGGCATAGTAGAAAAAATCAAGGACACTCTAGCAGGCTTGGATACACATGACATGGAAAATTTGTCACGAAGAAGCAAAGAGGTAAGAAATCTAATAAAGAATGCACCTTGTCCTAAAGAGCTGGAAGAGGAGATAAGGTTTGCTTACCGGGAGATGGAGCGAAGATACGGTAAGGATGTTGATGTTGCGGTGAGGAGCAGTGCTACTGCGGAGGACTTGCCTACAGCTTCATTTGCTGGACAGCAAACAACCTATCTGAATGTGCGGGGGGAAGAGGAACTGATAAGGAATGTTATGGAATGCTTCGCATCTTTATTTACTGATAGAGCAATATCCTACCGGTTTGATAAGGGGTTTGAGCACCTAAAGGTTTTTCTATCGGTTGGCGTGCAAAAGATGGTTCGCTCCGACTTAGCATGCTCTGGAGTTATATTTTCCATAGACACTGAATCAGGGTTCAAAGATGTGGTTTACATCACCAGCGCATATGGCTTGGGAGAGAATGTGGTGCAAGGGATTGTGAATCCAGACCAGTTTTATGTTTTCAAGCCCGCTTTAAAAAAGGGATTCAGACCCATCGTGGAAAAGAAACTGGGGACAAAAGAAAAGAAATTGATTTACAAGGAAGATGGGATAGGAACTGAGCAAAAGGAAGTTACCCCACAAGACCAGGGGGAATTTGTGTTGAGTGATGATGAAGTGCTCACTCTTGCCAGGTGGGCTTGCATTATAGAGGAACATTACGGTCTGCCGATGGATATCGAATGGGCAAAGGACGGATTAACCGGTGAACTTTTCATCGTCCAGGCGAGACCGGAGACAGTGCATTCACAAAGAGATTCAGCCATGCTCAAGACTTATGTGCTTGAGGAAGAAGGAAGGTTGCTACTTGAGGGGGAAGCGGTTGGTACGAAAATAGGGCAGGGTGAGGTAACCGTGATAAAAGACCCTCGTGAAATAAATAAATTCAAGAGCGGTCAAGTTCTGGTTACCGATATGACTGACCCTGACTGGGAACCAATAATGAAAGTGGCTGGTGCCATAGTGACGAATAAAGGTGGAAGAACATGTCACGCTGCCATAGTTAGCCGTGAACTTGGAGTACCTTGCGTGATTGGCACTGGTGATGGCTCGAGGGTCTTGAGAAATGGCAGCGAAGTTACGGTAGACTGTTCCAGGGGCGAAGGTAGAATATATGAAGGAAAGTTGAAATATCGGATTGATGAGGTGGCATTATCTAACCTTCCGAGGCCTCGCACCCAGATAATGGTGAATTTTGGCATTCCTGGGGGAGCGTTTATTCAGGGGCAAATTCCAAATGATGGTGTAGGACTAGCCCGGGAGGAGTTCATCATCAATTCCTATATCGGCATACATCCAATGGCGCTGATAGGATACGGTAAGTTGAAGAAGGAAGCAAATAAGGATAGGAAGATAGCAAAAGTAGTTGAGGAGATAGATAAGAGAAGCGCATCGTACCGGGATAAGGCACAGTTCTTCGTTGACAATTTAGCGATGGGGATAGCAAAGATAGCGGCGGGGTTTTATCCTAATGATGTCATCGTTCGTTTTTCTGACTTTAAAACGAACGAGTATGCCAATTTAATTGGGGGGCATCTTTATGAACCAGAGGAAAGCAATCCGATGATAGGTTGGAGAGGTGCCTCTCGTTACTATGATGAAAAATTTAAGCCTGCTTTTGGCTTAGAATGCAAGGCGATAAAGAAAGTAAGAGATGAGATGGGACTTTCTAATGTCAAGGTGATGGTGCCTTTTTGTAGAACGCCAGAAGAGGGGAGGAGAGTGATAAATGCAATGGAGGAATTCGGTCTAAAACAAGAGGAGAATGGATTAGAAGTATATGTGATGTGTGAAATACCATCAAATGTGGTTTTAGCTGAGGAATTTGCAGATGTGTTTGATGGGTTCAGCATAGGGTCGAATGACCTAACGCAATTAACACTTGGTTTGGATAGAGATTCTGAATTTGTTTCTCATATATTTGATGAAAGAAATGAAGCAGTGAAAAGACTTGTTAAGCAAGTCATAGAGGCTGCGCATAAACACAAGCCAAGAAGGAAGATAGGGATATGTGGTCAAGCCCCTAGCGATTTCCCTGAATTTGCTGAGTTCTTGGTCGAGTGCGGGATAGATTCAATGTCTTTGAACCCGGATGTGGTGCTGAAAACGAGGTTGGATGTAGCAGAAGTGGAGCAGAGAATAAAGGCACGGGAGGCAAAAAGAGCGTCTGCGGAGCATGATGTGCAATGAGCTTCATATACGGGAGCAAGCAGAGCGAAAAGAAGAGGCTCTTTCACATTATGCTGCTAAAAGTAAATCTAGTCGCGGCAGAATAAGCTGGGAGGAACCATGTCCGATAAGGACTTGCTTTCAACGTGATCGCGACCGCATCATTCATTCTAAAGCCTTTCGGCGGCTTAAGCATAAGACGCAAGTGTTTATCGCTCCCCTAGGGGACCACTATGTAACTAGGCTTACTCATACCTTGGAAGTTTCTCAAATTGCTAGGACTATATCACGAGCTTTGAATTTAAACGAAGATTTAACCGAAGCCATCGCCTTGGGACATGATTTAGGGCATACCCCTTTTGGTCATATAGGTGAGCAGATTTTAAATGAGCTATGCCCTGAGGGTTTCAAACACAATGAACAAAGCCTGCGAGTGGTTGATTTGCTGGAGAATGATGGGCATGGGCTCAATCTTTGTTGGGAGGTAAGAGATGGCATTCTTAATCATTCTAAAGGTCAGGTCGATATCTTGGGGGAAGGATGGGCAGATATTGGCACTATGGAGGGACAGGTATGTAAGATAGCTGATGTGGTAGCTTATATTAACCATGACGTTGATGATGCTATAAGGGCTGGCTTTATTACCCAAAACGATTTACCTAATTCAGTGATAGCTACTTTAGGCTCGACACGCTCGCAGCGAATCAACGCCTTGGTTTGTGATATTATAAGCTATTCCTGGGCGGTTAGCGGGAAGAATAGAGGTGGTGAACCAAGTATAGGCATGAATCCGAGTATGCTTCAGGCTAGCAATGAGTTGCGGCAATTCTTATTTGATACGGTATATCGCCCTAGTTTAGAAAGCGAAGATGCTAAGAAAGCTAGGAAAGTAATGCAATTGCTATATTCTTATTTTTTGAAACACGAGGATAAACTGCCTTACGAATTTGACTTATTAAGTGATAACAAAGAACGGAAAGTCGCTGATTATATTGCTGGGATGACTGACCAATATGCATCACGCCTAGCTGAGGGAATATCCCAATGAGCGTGATCAACGATGTAAAACAAAGGGTAGACATTGTAGAGTTAGTGGCCGATTACGTGCCTTTGCAGAAAGCAGGGCGTAATTTTAAAGCATTATGTCCATTTCACAGTGAAAAAAACCCTTCCTTCTTCGTTTTTCCGGACCAACAGACCTGGCATTGTTTTGGTGCTTGTAATACCGGGGGCGATGTTTTCTCATTTATTATGAAAAAGGAGGGGATTGACTTTGGTCAGGCTCTTCATCTTCTAGCTCAAAGGGCTGGTATAGTTTTAAAGGAACCTACAGAAACAGAGAAAGCCAAAGATGAGGAAACAAAGAGATTATTTGAGATTAATGAGCTTGCAAGCGAATATTATCATCACCTGTTACTAGATACCGCGGTAGGTGAGAAGGCCAGGAGTTATCTTGATAGCAGGAAAATCACTCTGGAGACTATTAAGAAATTCCGACTTGGTTTTAGCCCCGATGATTGGGAGGCAATTAAGAATTTTTTGCTTAATAAAGGTTATGAACAAAAAGACCTATTTGATGTTGGTTTGATAATAGAGAAAGAAGATGGGGGTAGCTATGATAGGTTTCGCGAGCGGTTGATGTTTCCTATATGGGATATTAGGGGTCGCATTACTGGTTTCGGCGCCAGAGCACTGGATGACTCGCAACCTAAATACATCAACTCCCCGCAGACAGTGATTTTTGATAAGGGGAGCAACTTTTATGGAATTGATAAAGCTAAGGACATTATCAGAAAGGAAAATTTAGCCATAATTGTGGAAGGCTATATGGATGTCATCGCGGCTCATCAAAATGGTTGGCAGAATGTGGTTGCCTCAATGGGGATTTCTTTAACCGAAAGGCAAGTGAATATCCTTAAAAGGTTAACCAAGAATATAACTTTAGCCCTTGACGCTGACATAGCTGGTGAGGAAGCTACCTTACGGAGTGGTGAGATATTAGCTCGTTCTCTGGATAGAAAAGCGATTCCAGTGCCGTTATGGACTGGACTGGTTAGATGTGAGGGTATTCTTGATGCTGAAATAAAGGTCATTCCTTTGCCTTCAGGTAAAGACCCTGATGAAGTAATAATTGAAACCCCGAAGCTTTGGCAAAGTATGGTAACTCAAGCTTTGCCCATATTGGAATTTGCTCTTGAAGTGGTGATAAACAAAGTCGATTTAAATAAGGCTGAAGACAAATCGTTGGCAATACAGAAGTTGTTGCCTTTGCTTTATGAAGTAAAGGACCCTATAAGGCAAGCTCAATATGTGCAGAAGATGGCGCATCTGTTGAAATTGGATGAATCCACCTTGATGGCAGTATTAAGGAAGATGCGTGCCACTGAAGGCAAGCAGTTGATTGAAGTAAATCACTCGCGTCTTTTCCATCGACTCGCATCAAGTCCGATTGAGGAAATTTGTTTAGCATTATTGTTTCAATATCCTGAATATCGTGATGTAGTTCAGGAATTAGAGCCGGAGTTTTTTGTATACACTGAGAATCGCGAGCTGTTTAGTAAATGGCAACAGTCTCAAAGCATTTCTGAGCTCAAAGAGAAACTTGACACGAACCTATTAGAACATTTAAACTATTTATTGGATAAATTTTTTCCGTCTGAGGCTCAAAAAGCTGATAGACAGCGTGAACTGACTGATTGTGTTCTCCGGTTGCAAGAGAGGCATTGCAGGAGTCTAGAAGCTAAGAAGGAAGCAATACTTAATCTTGAGAGGGAGACAGAAGGGATTGATGCAGAGCTTGCCAAATTGGAAGAGCAAGGAATAGCTTCCAGTCAAAGAATCAGAGAAATTTTCATCAAACAGTCGAGAGCAGGAAAAACAGGGGGAGTTAATTGATGGATTCGGTGAAGGACGAAATGACTAATGTAAATGAGGATGAGGGATTCGAGGAGGAGGAGACACCTGTTGCTGAGGAGGAAGCTGAGGAGGATGCTGTTGCAGTAATCCCTGAAGGGGTTAAACCAGAACCAGAGATAGGTTTTGAAGAACATGAAATAATTGATGATTCAACTCGTATGTATCTTCATGAAATTGGCAGGGTAAAACTACTAAAAGCTGCTGAGGAAAAAAAGCTCGCAAGCTTGATAGAGCAAGGTAGGTATTTAGTTAAATTTGAGGATACTTATTTTAACAAACATGGACGGTATCCCTCGGAGGTTGATACGGTACTTTACTTGCTCTCTCGGTTATTCCGAGCTTACCCCATTGTCAAGGTCGTTGGAAAGCATATAAGCCTTGATTATTCAGGCAGCGTGATAAAAACGATAACCAACCCTAAATTCCGTGTTGCCATTGATGATGAAATTGACGCGGAGTTAGCTGAGGCAGTTGCTCAAGAGACAGGTAAGAGAGCTTCAGCAGTAGAAACCATAGTGGAGCTTTCCTTAAGCAGTTCTCTTTTGCCACCACAATCGCTGTCTGTCATCGGGAAGAAGGCTACTCTTAGAGGGATAAAAGCTTTGCTGTCCGATAAGGAGTTTATCTCCCGTCTAAAGCCTTATGCTGGTCAGTTCGGAGCTTATTTTGACCGGGTGAGGAAAGAAGCTGAGCGGGCGGAGAAGCACCTTACTGAAGCTAATCTGAGATTGGTGGTCAGCATTGCCAAGAAATATATTGGACACGGTATGTCCTTTCTTGACCTCATTCAGGAAGGGAACATTGGCCTTATGCGGGCTGTAGATAAGTTCCAATATAGAAAAGGTTACAAGTTTAGCACTTATGCTACTTGGTGGATCAGGCAAGGAATAACTAGAGCTATAGCTGACCAATCCCGCACCATCCGCATTCCAGTACACATGGTAGAGACAATAAATAAGCTGTTGCGAACAACTCGGCAGCTAACGCAAGAATACGGGCATGAACCAAGCTACGAAGAAATTGCTAGTTCTCTAAGTTTAACCCCTGAGAGGGTAGAAGAAATTATGGATTTGTTTCGTCATGAGCCTGTATCTTTGGAGACACCGGTAGGCGAGGATGAAGATAGTCGGCTTGGCGATTTTGTTGAAGACCAAGCTAGCCCAGCACCAACTGAGGTAGCCTCACAACAGCTACTGAAAGAGCAAATAGAGAAAGTACTTGATGAACTCAGTGAACGCGAGAAAAGGGTAATACAGCTCAGGTTTGGGCTTAAAGATGGGCATCCTCGAACATTGGAGGAGGTGGGCAAAGAGTTTAGTGTAACTCGAGAGAGAATTCGCCAAATCGAAGCCAAAGCTTTGCGCAAGCTACGCCATCCCCAATATAGCAGAAAGCTTAGAGATTATCTGGAATGAGCTTATTTGAAGGGGATGCCAAACATACTGGTCATATTCTTGGATGGTCTTCCCCTCATTAGCGTTTTTGTCAGTTTTTGCATCTGGTAGAATTGGTTAAGCATCTGGTTAATGTCTTGAGGCGTGGTGCCACTTCCCCGAGCGATTCGACGTCTTCGACTACCGTTGATGATGCGTGGATTGTGCCGTTCTTCGGTAGTCATGGAGAGAATAATCGCCTCTATCTTTGTTAAGCGTTTTTCTCCTTCATCCTCGGGCATGTAAGAAGCTAATTTGGAAATGCCTGGCAACATCTCAATTAAGCTTGTTAAAGGTCCTATCTTGTGGATTTGGTGCAACTGCTCAAGAAGGTCGTTAAGGTCAAAGCTAGTGGTGCGCATTTTTCTTTCCAGTTCCCTGGCTTGTTGCTGGCTATAGGTTCTTTCAGCGTGCTCAATGAGACTGAGTACATCTCCCATGCCCAATACACGGGAGGCAAAACGGTCAGGATAAAAGGGCTCGAGGGCGGTTATTTTCTCCCCAGTGCCGAGAAATTTTATGGGCACCCCGGTGACAAACCTGATGGAGAGAGCTGCCCCGCCTCTGGCATCACCATCCAACTTTGTTAAGATAAGCCCGGTAAGCCCGATTCGGCGATGGAATTCCTGGGCTACTTTTACTGCCTCTTGCCCAGTCATGGCATCTACAGTAAGTAATACTTCTAATGGCTGTAGTTTGGATTTAATGTCAGCCAATTCTTGCATCATAGCTTCATCGATTTGTAGTCGTCCCTGGGTATCAATAATCACCCAGTTTGTGGCTGTTTGTTTAGCTTGTTTTAAAGCGTTGCAGCAAATGGTTATTGACAATGCGTTGGCATTTTCACTATACACAGGGATATTTTGTTGTTTGCCTAATAGTTTTATTTGTTCAATGGCGGCAGGTCGGCGGGTATCACCGGCTACCAGTAGCGGGTGTTGCCCCAAATTTTTGAGGTGGAAGGCTAACTTAGCTGCTGTAGTGGTTTTGCCAGAGCCTTGTAATCCAACAAGCAAAGCAACTGCTGGGGGATGAGCAATGGGAGCAAGCTTGCTCGGTTCATGTCCCAAGATGGCAATTAGTTCTTCGTAGACGATTTTAATAACTTGCTGGGCTGGTGTCAGACTTTGTGATACCTCTGTGCTGACAGCACGCTCTCTTACCCTGGATAGGAGCTCCTTTACCACCTTGAAATTTACATCGGCTTCCAGAAGGGATAAGCGCACTTCTCGTAAAGCAGTATCGATATCCTTCTCGCTAAGCTTGCCTTTGCCGCCAAGTTCGTGAAATATTTTGGTTAACTTCTGAGTTAAAACCTCTAACATTGCTTTACATCAGCTTTCCCATACGATTTTTAATAGAGAGAGTAAGTCTATGTCCTCCAGGGTGTTGACTACTGCGCTGGCTTCAATCATGTCTTGTTGGGGATGGCTGTGGCTCACCGCGAGACATTTCATACCAGCAGCTTTAGCTGCCTTAACACCGAGGGGAGAATCTTCAATTACGAGGCAATTCTTGGGATTAGTTTCCAATTTTTTGGCGGCTAAAGAGAATATTTCAGGGCTGGGTTTGCTTTCTGCTACTTCGTGACCTGAGACCACACAATTGAAGTACTCCTCTATGTGGAGTTCGCTGCTGATTAAATCTATATTTTCCCTTGGTGCTGAGGAAGCCAAAGCCATTTTTAAATTTCCCTTCATCATGTCTAATAGCCTGGATACGCCAGGTAATAATTTAGCCTTCCCTTTTATCGTATTACGGAATTCCAGCTCCTTTTCCCACGTTATGGTCTTGATATCTTCCTCGGGTGTATCTTGCCCTAAAACACTGCGGACTATAAAGTCGTTTCTGGAGCCAAAAAGCTTGATGAAATCCTTTTCAGTAAACTTTACCCCCCTTCTGGAAAAGACCTCTTGCCAGGCAGCAAAATGGAAACGAGCCGAATCAACCAGCACACCATCCATATCCCAGATAATTGATATTCTTGTTTTTCCGACTATGTAAAACAAAGAGGTGTTTTCGGCTATGATTGTGCCATCTTTAAGGGTCAGTGTTCCTTTTGTTGCGGCTGCTCTATGTGTTTTTCGGATAAGTTGAGCGGAAATCTGGATTGTTTCACCAATAGGTGCCGGATGTCTGAATTTCACCTCGCTTGTGCCTGTGACGCAATTAATCCCATGACAAAGTATGGCGTAAGCATTCGCCTCATCAAGCAAGGTATAGAGGATGCCGCCGTGGGCAAAGCTATGCCACCCTTCATGAACCTGCTGCGGCGTGAATTCGCTGTTAACTTTCGCACCATCATAGGTAAATTTTAGCTTTAACCCTATGGGGTTATTTCGCCCGCAAGCGAAGCAGAACCCTGATGCATATTCTACTTCTTCAAGACTTCGTTTTCGTATCAATTTTTCTCCTTTCTTTGGGCTTTGTTATCTGAGGAGGGCGAAGATACAAGGGCTGCAGTGTTGCCAGGTTGTCTCGTTCTCCCTGACTAAGCCTTTGCCAACCTAAAGCAGCAAGGGAGACAGCTCGAGGCAATCTGGCAACGTTTTGCGGCATTATAGCCAGTTTACCCAAATTTTGTCGTATTTCGCTTGCCATATCATTAGAGATTTCGCCGCAAAAGAGTGTTTCTTGGCTAATTTGGGTGCATAAAGTTTGGAGTGTGGTTAAGTGTTCTTTTTCCATCCGATGCCAATCATTATTTTCCCGTTGGTAAAGAGCGGAAGCGATTTCCTGGCGGCCTACTTTAAGGATAGGACATACAGGGAGTTCGGAGTATCTGAAGGGGTAAGCTTCGGCCTCTAATGTGCTTACGCCAAGCAAAGGAATGTTCAAGGAAAGAGCTATTCCTTTTGCAGCGCTTATTCCCACTCTCAGCCCATTAAAGCTTCCCGGACCTTTAGCCACGATAATCGCTTCAATAAACCTTGGTTCTAATTTAGCTTGTTTAAGCAGATAGGCTAAATTGGGCGTCAATTCCACAGTGTGGTTATAGGTTGATTGCCAGGTTAGCTCCGATATAAGTTCTCCTTTATGGGACAAGGCAATGCTGGCAATATTGGAGGAAGTATCTATGGTCAGTTCCATGATTTTTCCTGCTTCAATCTCATTTTAAGCTTCTCCAACAATTCCAGGTATCGTTTGCCTTCAGATTCAAAATAAATGGAGCGTTCTGTCTCGGAATCGGGAATGTAATTTAGCGTTATAGTTAAATTCTCTTCCGGTAGTGCTGAGGTCCCTTTCTCTGCCCATTCTATTGTACAAACTCCGTTGCCATAGAGATATTCCTCAAGTCCCAGGTCGTTAATTTCCTCGATATGTTTGATGCGGTAAAAGTCAATATGGAATAAGGGGAGATTACCGTGGTATTCCCTGATTATTACGAAAGAAGGGCTGAAGGCATATTCCTTGATTCCCAGCCCTCTGGCAATGCCCTGAACGAGGCAGGTCTTGCCGGTTCCCAGCTCACCGATGAGGAGGAAGATATCGCCTCGTTGAGCTAGTTCGCCAAGGTGGCTTCCTAAAAGCTGGGTTTGCTCTGGACTATGCGACCTTAGTTTTAGGGACTTCATTTTTGAAGTGCTCCCAACCTGTCTTTGTAGGGGTGACGGCATTTCCCTTGCTGTTTACCAAAATTACCCGAACGGGTAGACTCTCGTCGGTTATCCCTCCAATCACGCTTACCGGACAATCCAAAGCACGCTTAACTTTCTCCATAGTAACTTTATCAGCGGTGAATACCAGTTCATACTCCTCACCTCCGCTTAACGCTAGTTCTTGATAGTCTGGGAAATTGGCTTTAACCAAAGGGTGTACAGGCACCTTGTCTATCTTTATCTTGGCGTTAACTTTGCTCGCCTGACATAGGTGGCCAAGGTCAGCAATGAGCCCATCGCTTATGTCTATGGCGGCATTGACTCCTTGTTGTAGCAAGAGCTGTCCCTCTTTTATTCTTGGAGTAGGTTGAAAATGGGCTTGTCTTAGAATGTCGGTGGTTTCATCATCAAGTTTGGCTTTTCCTTGGAGCATTTTTAAGCCCGCTGCCGAAAGACCTAAAAAGCCGGTAACTGCTATTTGTTCTCCGGGTATGGCTGTTGACCGCTTGAGTACTCGTTTATCTTTAGAGCGACCTGTGACGGTGACGGTGATAACCACATTAGGGGAGGAAGCCAGGTTACCGCCAGCTATAGCGACCTCGAATTTATCGGCAAGCTCTACCATGCCCTGGAAAAAATCGGAGACGTTTTCTACTTCGAGTTCACTGGGTAAGGCTAGGGAGATTAAGGCGTATTCAGGAATACCACCCATGGCGGCGATATCGCTCAAGTTCACTGCCATGGCTTTCCAGCCTAACTCCCTCCAACTAATAACGCTGAGGTCAAAATGGATGTTTTGAACCAAAGTGTCTGTGGTGGCTAGCTGGATATAATTGCCGCTTTGCCAGGCAGCGGCATCATCGCCAATGCCGACTAAAAGCTGCCGCCAGGAATCATATCGAGGATTTCGGGATTTTTCAGCGATGCGCTGTATAACATCAATTAGGCCAAATTCTCCCAACTCGAATAGCTTCATCATTGTGATTATAGCATTCAGCGCCCATTAGCCTCAATTTCACCCTGCTGCCCTATGGATGGTATAGTTGGTGTCATGCTTTATGCTATCCTCGCTGATATTCATAGCAATCTAGTTGCTTTTCAAGCAGTGCTCCGAGATATGGAAGACAAAGGAAAAGCTGATGAGATATGGTGCTTGGGCGATGTAGTGGGTTATGGACCTGAGCCTCATGCCTGTATTGAGCTCTTGCGTCAATACAAGCATATTTGTGTTGCCGGCAATCATGATTGGGCGGCTATCGGTAAGCTTGATATCTCCGATTTTAATCCTTATGCAACTCAGGCTATTCTTTGGACGAGGCAACAACTGAGTGCTGGTGATGTGGATTATCTGCAAAATCTTCCCCAGAGGACGAAGAGGGATGATTTTACCCTGGTTCACGGCAGCCCTCGTTATCCGATCTGGGAATATCTTGAGCCGGGATGGTTAACAACGGAGGATGTTGAGGATAACTTCAACCGGTTTGACACCAAATTTTGTCTTGTAGGTCATTCTCATAAGCCGATAATTTTCCAGCAGGATAGTTCAGGACATTACTTTGTTGGCATAATTCCCAGCGAAATAAAGGTGAGTTCTCAAAACAATCGTTTAATTATCAACCCTGGTGGTGTAGGACAACCTCGTGATGGTGACCCAAGAGCTAGTTACGCTATCTATGATAGCGATGCTCAAGTGGTATATCATTATCGGGTTAACTATGATATAAGTGCCACTCAGCAAAAAATGCTAGAATATAATTTACCTTTGCCTTTAATTGAACGATTAAGTTATGGGTATTAGTATGTTATACTAGGAAGTTTGATGGTGAATGCTAGAAATGAGTGATTATGAATTGGTAACCATAATAAGTCCTGAAGTTGACGGGGAGAAATTACCTGAGATTATAGATAATCTCGGCAAGCTTATTACTGATAGGGGTGGAGTTGTAGAGTCGATGGAGCAATGGGGAATGCGGAGGTTAGCCTATTCCATAAAGAAATGCATGGAAGCTAATTATATTTTGACTAAATTCAAGCTAGAGCCTAATTTGACGAAGCAGCTTAACGCTGAACTCAAGGCCTCAGAGGAAATTCTGCGACATCTTATAGTAAAACGGGAGGGTTAAGAGATGGCAAGTTTGAACAAAGTGATACTCATCGGCAATGTAGGCGGTGACCCTGAAATGCGCTATACCCCGAATGGCAAAGCGGTTACCTCTTTTAGCTTGGCTACTAGTCGCCGCTACACCACTTCTAGCGGAGAGACCAAGGAAGAAACAGACTGGTTTAGAATTAGCGTTTGGGGTAAGCAGGCGGAGGCTTGCAATCAATTTGTGACTAAAGGTAAGCAGGTTTATGTAGAGGGCAGGTTACATGCTCGCAACTGGGAAGGACAGGATGGGCAGGCGCACACCAGTCTTGAGGTAACTGCAAATCAGGTGCTTTTTCTTGGTAAGCCAGGAGCTGTAGCTCCCCTTCCTGAAGAGGGCGTTCCTGAGGAAGGTGAAATTAAGCCTGAGGACTTGCCTTTTGATTAATTTGAAGGAGCGGAAAATTGGCTAATTTTACAACAGGACGAACAAGTAACTTAACCCGTAAGCCTCCAGTTTGTCCTTTTTGCACTGGAAGGGCAACCATAGACTATAAAGATACTGCTACCTTATCTCAATATCTCACCAGCCATGGGAGCATTGGATCGCGACATATGACTAAGGCTTGTGCTAAGCATCAACGGGCTATAGCACGGGCTATAATGCGGGCTCGCTTTTTGGCTTTGTTGCCTTATGCCCCAGTTCATATCTGGAAAACAGGCGGTGTAGGCTTGCCTGAATCAAGACATCGTAGGAGGTAAATGCCTAAGCGAACTTATCAGCCAAAGAAGCTTCCCAGGAAAAGAAATCTAGGCTTTCGCGCCAGAATGGCTACTCGAGGTGGGAGGAGAGTACTCAAGCAAAGGCGTCTTAAAGGGCGGTGGAGGTTAACCCCAGTTTGATTGTATGAGACGACCTTTGAGTCTAACTAAGAAGGCAGATTACTTTTCAGTTTACCAAAGAGGCAAGATATGGAAGGGAGATTTAGTAAGGGTGAAGGCTTTGCCCACTGGCTTAAGTTCGAGCCGGTATGGTCTCTCGGTGAGTAAGAAAGTGGGCAATGCGGTAACACGCAATCGGGTGAAACGCTTATTAAGAGAGATAATGAGGCTGCAAATGATAAAGCCAGGATGGGATATAGTATTTATCGTGCAGGCTGAAGCAGCGGATGCTGATTATCATCAATTGAAAAATTCGGTGACTAAATTATTGGCTCAGGCGCAATTGTTAATAGACAATGATAAAACAATTAATCCTCGATTTGATTGAATTATATCAAACAACGATATCAGAAGTTACTCCACATTCCTGCCGTTACCAACCCACTTGCTCTCAATATGCTCGTGAAGCAATTGGAAGGTATGGATTTATTAGAGGTAGCTGGTTGGCAATTAAACGGTTGGCTCGGTGCAATCCTTTCGTTAAAGGGGGATACGACCCTGTGCCTTGATTATAATGCTAAATAACTGAAGTGAAGCAAGTAAAGATATTATTCCTCATCGCGTTTTCTCTTCTTGGGTTGGTCCTGGCTTCTTGTGTTCCTGGTGGAACTCAGCCAGCGCAGGGATGGTCAGGAATTACCCTTAATGATGGCATCCTCTACATGGGCTCTATGGATGGCAAAATTATGGCGGTTTATCCCTCTGCTCGAAGTCAGAATCTCAGTTTCCCCGCAGATGGGGAGTGGGAGTACCATATCATTGCCCCTTCCGGAGGGGGGTTGTCCTGTAGTCAGACATCTGCCTCTGTTGCCATATATGGCACACCCGCTGTGGATGAGGCTCTAGTGTTTATCGGGGGCTATAATGGTAAAGTCTACGCGCTAAACACCTCAGCCCGAAGCCAGAATTTGGATTTCCCTCAAATGAGAGACAATGAATGGTTCTATCCCAAGACAAGCGAGGTAATAGGGGCTATTGTGGGCAGCCCGGTGATAAGCGAGGATGCTATATATGTAACAAGTTCGAATGGCAAGGTGTATTGTTTAGACAAGCATTTTGGCGATAAAAAATGGGAATCGGATGTTCTCGCTAAGAAATTGTGGTCCACTCCCTATATTGAGGGGGATAATGTTTACATAAGTACCTTTGATGGGAACCTTTATGCTTTATCGGCTGAGGATGGCAGTATAACCTGGAGTTTTGCCACAGAGTCAAAAATAGGATTTGTTTCCTCTCCGGCAGTTCATGAAGGAACCATATTTGCAGGCTCCTTTGATGGTAATCTTTATGCTGTGGAGATAGGGGAGAGTGGACCATTGTGGAATTTCACCGGTGGCAATTGCTTTTGGGCTGCGCCTGTGGTTAGTAACAGCACTGTTTATGCTGGATGTCTTAATGGCAAGCTCTATGCTATTGATGCCACTAATGGTACAGAATTATGGTCTTTTGATGTGGGAAGTCCTATAGTCGTCTCACCAATTCTGGTAGATGACTCGCTAGTGGTAGCTGCTGAGTCAGGTAATGTGTATGTAATTAACCCAAAGACGGGCATCGGCGAGCGAATTAGGAATCCAGGAAATGATAATAACCCGACCATTAATGCGCTTGTTCAAGCCTCTCCCTGTGCTCAGGAAGGCATAGTTTACATTCGTGGTCAGGATAATTGTCTATATGCTCTGGATATTGAGCAAGGACAGGTAATTTGGAAATTTCCTCTAACTACCCAATAGAAGTTTTGTAATCATGGCTGAGTTATGGAATTTAATTATCCTCAACCCGATGCTTAATGGGCTAATTGCGCTGAGCAGCGTTTTAGAGGGCAGTTTTGGGCTGGCTATCATTGCTCTTACCGTTATAGTTCGTTTGATACTACTGCCTCTTACTTTGAAGCAACTCAAATCCACCAAAGCTTTGCAAGGAATGCAGCCCAAAATTCAGGAATTGCAGAAGAAATATGGCAAGAACCAACAGAAGCTCCAGCAGGAGATGATGAAACTTTATAAAGAGGCGGGAGTCAATCCTCTGGGTTGTATATGGCCAATGCTAGTTCAATTTCCGGTGTGGATTGCCCTTTACCAATCTATCATGCGAGCCTTGGCTACTACGCCTGAAAGCTTACTGAACTTATTCCAGCATCTTTACTCCTGGGGGGTAGTGGCTCAAGCCATTCCACTGGATAGCCATTTCTTATGGCTTAATTTAGGGTCTCCTGACAACACCTTGATTTTAGCCATTATAGTGGGTGGCTCAATGTGGGTACAACAGAAAATGGTGACTGCTCCCTCCGCTGACCCGAGGCAGAGGTCAATGAACAGCATGATGCTGCTTATGATGCCATTTATGTTTGGGCTGTTCACCTTGATGTTTCCCAGCGGTCTGTCTCTTTTCTGGGCAGTTTCCAATGTGATTGGCATTGGGATTCAGTACTGGATTACGGGATGGGGTTACTTGAGACGGGGGACTTCGGCTCAGGTGGTAACTAGAGTGGGAGGGAAGGGTGGCATTACAAAAAGACCTTAAAGTGGGTTAACACCGTAAAGAATTACGGAAAAGAAGGTTAAGATATGGATGAACTGGAGATAACTGCGAACACGGTTGAGGAAGCGCTGGAGGAAGCCGAAGAGCGACTGGGGATGAAGCGAGACCGGTTTGAAGTAGAGGTTATAAAAGAAGGGAAGTCAGGGATTTTGGGTATCGGAGGTGAAGAGGCTGTAATCAAAGTGAGGCCCTTACCTTCGGTGGAGGAAGATTTAGTTAAGATAGCTAGGGAAGTTCTGGATAAGTTGCTCAACTTATTAGGGGTAACAGCTGAGGTCGAAGTTCTGTCTGACCAGATACCGACGACTTTTAATATCAAAGGTGATGATTTAGGTATTTTAATTGGACGGCATGGTCAAACTATAGTTTCTTTGGAGTATATTGTTAAACTTATAGTGGCTGCGCGATTAAAAGGTTGGCAGCCGCTTTTTATCGATATTGGTGGATACAGGGAACATCGTCGTAGTTCACTTCAGCAATTAGCTTTGAACCTGGCGGAACAGGTTAAATTAGAGCATCGTGACATAACCTTGGAGCCAATGTCTGCTAGTGAACGCCGCATTATCCACCTTACCTTAGCTGATCACCCTGAAGTGGTAACTCATAGCATGGGTGTGGGTGAGGATAGGAAAGTAGTTATTTCGCCAAAGTAGAGCTAAGCCATGTTTCATGAGGTAAATAGCAAAATAAACTTCGCTAAGCTGGATGAGTATATCCTCCATTATTGGGAAGAGCATAATATTTTTAACAAAAGCGTCGAGGCGAGGAAGGGGGCGAAGAGGTATGTTTTTTATGAAGGACCGCCCACGGCTAATGGTAGTCCTGGAATACATCATGTACTTTCCCGTCTGTTTAAAGATGCTGTTTGCCGGTATAAAACGATGAAAGGTTATTATGTGCCACGCAAGGCTGGATGGGATACCCATGGTTTGCCTGTGGAGTTGGAGGTAGAAAGCACCCTTGGATTTACCAACAAGGCTCAAATTGAGGAATATGGGATAGCCCAATTCAACCAGAAGTGTCGGGAAAGCGTTTTTAAGTATATCAAGGAGTGGGAGGCAATGACTGAGCGTATTGGCTACTGGCTGGATATGGAAAACCCCTACATAACGCTGGATAATGGCTATATCGAATCTTGCTGGTGGATTCTAAAGCAGTTGTGGGATAAAGGGCTTGTTTATCAAGGATACAAGGTAACACCGCATTGTCCCCGGTGTGGGACGTCTCTCAGCTCTCATGAAGTCGCTTTGGGATATCGAGATGATGTTGTGGACCCTTCGGTTTACATAAAGTTTAGGGTGGCGAAATCACTATACTCAGAACCAGGCTTTCTCGATAAGTTGCGAGGCGGTTATGGTGACAAAGTAGCCGATTTTGCAAAATGGCTCCTTGACTTTGTTAAGGATAAGCCTGTCTACTTGCTGGCATGGACGACAACACCCTGGACGCTACCGGGTAATACTGCTCTGGCGGTGGCTGCTGATGCCGAGTATGTGATTGTGGAAGTTGATGATGAATATATTATTATGGCTGACCCCTTACGTGCTTTGGTGGGGTTGGGGGATATGCCTGTAATGGAGAAGGTCAGCGGTAGCGATTTGGTAGATTTGAGGTATGAGCCATTATTTAATCCCACTGAGTTCAACGTTCCTATCGCCAGAATGGGCGTATTAAAAAAATCTGGAGAGCCTTCATCGGATATAATATGGAAGGAAGGTGGCATATTAAATTACCCCGTTATTGCTACCGATTTTGTGTCGCTGGAGGAGGGGACGGGTATTGTCCACGTCGCCCCGGCTTATGGCGAGGTGGACTATCAGGCAGGGCTTGATAATCTCTTGGATTTCGTCCACATGGTGAATTTGCAAGGAAAGCTTACCGGCAGTTATCCCTTCGCTGGCAAGTTCGTCAAGGATGCTGACCCCCTTATCATCAACGACCTTAAACAGCGGGGGCTTCTTTATCGCAGTGAGAAGATTACCCATACCTACCCATTTTGCTGGCGCTGCGAATCTCCTCTGCTTTATTATGCCAAAGAAGCGTGGTACATCAAGACAACGGCAATAAAAGATAGGCTCATTCGTGGTAACAAAGAAATAAATTGGTATCCTGAGTATATCAAATATGGTCGTTTTGGCGATTGGCTGGAAAACAATGTTGATTGGGCTATCTCCAGGGAGCGTTATTGGGGGACACCGCTAAATATCTGGCGGTGTGAATCCTGTGGTAATCTTGAGTGCATAGGTAGCGTTGAGGAATTAAAAGCAAAGTCAAAACTGACAACTGACAGCTATCAGCTGAAAGCTTTCAGAGATTTGCATCGCCCTTATATAGATGAAATCACCTTTGCTTGTTCTGGATGCAACGGGGTAATGCGACGCGTTCCTGAGGTAATTGACTGCTGGTTTGATTCCGGAGCTATGCCTGTAGCCCAATGGCATTACCCCTTCGAGAATAAGGAGCAATTTGAGCAGAATTTTCCTGCTGATTTTATTTGCGAAGCTATTGACCAAACTCGAGGTTGGTTTTACAGCCTCCATGCTATATCAACATTGCTTTTCGACCGCCCTTGTTTTAAGAATGTTGTCTGTTTAGGGCATATCGTGGATGCTCACGGCGAGAAGATGAGCAAGTCCAGGAATAATGTGATTGACCCCTGGCTGGTGGTGGATAACTATGGTGCTGATGTGGTTCGTTGGCATTTGCTTACTGCGGCACCCGGAGAAAATGTCCATAGCTTTTCCATGCAAATGGTAGCTGAGACAATGCGGGGAGATTTGCTTACTTTATGGAATACCTATTCCTTCTTTGTCCTTTACGCTAACATCGACCATTTTGTTCCTCAGGGGAAAGTGGTGGGTCTATCTCCTTCTCACCTGGATAACTGGATTATTTCAGAGCTCAATCGGCTTATCGCTGATATGACCAAAGCGCTTGATAATTATGACCTTACTTCAGCGGCACGTAGAGCCGGGGATTTTGTGGACGAGCTTTCCAACTGGTATGTGAGGAGGAGCCGGCGGCGATTTTGGAAAAGCGAGGAAGATGTTGATAAGTTAGCTGCTTATAACACGCTATACCAGTGCTTGGTAACTTTGTCGAAGCTGTTAGGTCCGTTTGTTCCCTTCACTGCCGAGGAAATTTACCGGAATTTGGTTTGCACTGCTGATTCGCAAGCTCCCGAAAGCGTGCATCTGACCGATTTTCCGTCAGTAAACAAAGCTAAAATTGATGATAGATTAAACGGTGAAGTTAGATTAGCAATGAAGATAACCAGTCTGGGCAGAGCGGCACGAGCTAAAGCGGGTATTAAGGTGCGGCAACCATTAGCTAAAGCAATTATTGCATTAGCGCAGGAAAGCGAAAGAGATGCTTTACAGAAATTTGCCGCTGATATCATGGATGAGGTAAATATTAAGGAACTGGAGTTTGTTAAGGACACGCTCTCGGAAGACATGTCTTACTATGCTGTGGCTAATGACGGAAAATATTGGGTAGCTATAGATACAAGGCTGTCCCCCCAGCTTAAAGCTGAAGGAGTAAGCCGGGAAATTGTGCGTCATATCCAGACTATGCGTCGTGCTGCAGGATTTGACGTTGTTGACCATATTGTCACCTATTATCAAGGAAAAGAAGATATTGCCAGAGTGCTGAAGGATTTTGGTGGCTACATCAAGCAAGAGACCTTGTCTCTGGAGCTTACTGAGGGGCTACCGCCTGAGGGTGCTTATGTTGAAAAGCATCGTATCTCCAATAGCGATGTTTTGTTGGCAGTTAGCAAGGTTGACTAGCTTTGGGGTGGTGGGGTTGAGCTTAGCACAGCATGGGTTGTCCTCGTAACTTTTCCTCTAACGAAAGTTATCTCTACTTTTTCACCAATATAGCAATCGAGTATCGCCTCCTGTAATGCTTGGGCGGTATCAATTTCCTTACCTTGGAACTTGGTGATTATATCTCCCTTCTTTAACCCAGCAGCCTCTGCTGGGCTGTCAGAGGTCATGTTTGTAACCAGTACTCCTGCGATATTTGGAAGGTTGTTGAGCAATGCGGTGAGCCAATCCATAGTTTGAAGATATACTCCCAGCCAGGGGCGAATTATATAGCCCTGGTGGATTAAATCTTCAATGATTGGCCTGGCGCTATCGCTGCTTATGGCATAACCCATATTTTCTGCCCCGAGGATTTTGGCACTGGTAATGCCTATCACTTCCCCTTTCATATTTACCAATGGTCCACCACTATTACCGGGGTTGATTGCTGCGGTAGTTTCAATCAGGTTATACAGCTTCTCCCCGGAGGATAGGGTTATGGTGACATTTAATCCGCTTATAATTCCTTCGGTTACCCTCAGTCCCATGCCAAAGGCGTTGCCTGTGGCTAAAACCCATTCGCCTACTGCTAATGAAGAAGAATTGCCTAAAGAGACATAGGGCAAATCTGTAGCATCAATCTTAACTACTGCTAAGTCAGTTAAGGCGTCTTTGCCCACTATTGTTGCGGAAAGCGTTTCGCCATTATCGAGAGTCACTTTTATGTTTTGGGCATTTTCAACCACATGGTCATTGGTAGCAATATAGCCCTGCCTTCCGTCAATCACAAATCCAGAGCCTTTAGCTATGTCTGTGGTTACTGATACCACTGCTGGTTTCACCTTGTCGACTACTGCGGCAAAGTCTGGCAAGGAAATGTTTGATTGATTACCTGTGGTGGGGAAAGTCCAGTTAGGCTCAGCAGTTCCTGTGAGATTGCTGGGTGGGAGGGGTGTGGATGCATTATGTAGAGTAGTACAGCCACTTACACCTGAGAAAATCAAAACCACTGCTACCAGGAAAAGAATGATGTATTTGAATCTACTAACCATGATGTGGTTAATTTTAGTAACGCTGGCTTTAAAAGGCAAGTTTTCCGTTGCAGTGACTTATTCAGTGATAGGTGGTAAACTAATATGCGATGGCTCAATTTTATGTGCAACAGTTATTAAAAGGCATTGTGGAACCTTTGTTACTTTTTATTATCAACGAGTTACCAGCATATGGTTATCAAATCGCTAAAGAGTTAGATAAAAGAAGTCAAGGCTACTTCGAATTTAAAGGGAGCACCATTTATTCAGCATTACGCCGCTTGGAGAAGGAAGGATTGGTGTTGAGCACCTGGCAACAAGTTACCCAGAAACGAAAGCGAAGATGCTATGAATTAACTGAAAAGGGGCATCAGATTTTGACGGAGAAGTTAATTGAATGGCAGCAATTTTATAATGCTGCCAGCAAGATTATAGGCTATCAGAAGCTATCTTTGCAGCCGAAAGCGAAATAGTGGAGCTACGAATCTTAGGCGCCCATAGCAATGAAGCTAAAGGTGCTCGCCTAACTTCTTTTTTGCTTGATAGTGTTTTAGCTATAGATGCTGGTGGGCTTACCTCTGCCCTCTCTTTAGGTGAGCAAGAAAAAATCAAGGCGGTATTGCTTACTCACCATCATTTCGACCACACACGGGATTTAGTCACTCTTGGTTACAACGCTGCTTTGTGGAATGGTCAAATTAAGGTCTACGCTTTACCGGAAACTTTTGATGTGGTTATCCCCTGTCTCCTTGATGGCAAGATTTACGCCAATTTGCTTGAATATCCCTCTAAGGAAAGGCCGACACTTCGGTTTGAGTTTGTTGAGCGATATAAGCGACGGAATATCGCAGGATATCAAGTCCTGGCTGTTCCGGTAAGACACGGTGCCTCCACCGTTGGTTATCAAGTTACCTCTCCCGAGGGCAAAAAGTTGTTTTATACCAGTGACACCGGTCCCGGGCTATCTGATTGCTGGCAGTATATTGCTCCAGATTTACTTATCTGCGAGTCTTCTGTTCCAAATATGTTGGGAGATTTTGCCAGGAAAGCTGGGCATCTTACCCCGCAACTGCTGAAAGACGAGCTTACCCACTTCAAGCAACTTAAAGGTTATTTACCAAAGGTCATCACTATCCACAGTGCTATTTCCTATGAACAGCAGATTAGTGAGGAAGTGGCCCAGGTGGCTAATGAACTGGGAGCCGATGTAAGCCTGGGCCACGAAGATATGAAGGTGGTGTTATAGGTTAGCCTACCTTTGGTAACTCAGCCAGCGCCTTCTCTACCAACTCCTTGGGATATTCGTAATCCTGGAGCTTACCTGATAAATACTCATCATAGGCACCCAGGTCGAAGTGCCCATGCCCGCTCAAGCCCAGGAGAATGTTCTTCTTCTCTCCCGATTCCTTGCATTTTAAAGCTTCATCAATGACAGCCTTTATGGCGTGCGCTGGTTCTGGTGCCGGTATAATGCCCTCCGCGCGAGCGAATTGCACCGCCGCTTTGAAAATGGGGATCTGATACTCGGCGCGGGCTTCGACGAAGCCCAGTTTATGAAGGTGGCATATAATGGGGGCCATGCCATGGTATCTTAACCCGCCGGCATGGACTGGAGGTGGGACGAAGCTGTGTCCCAGGGTATACATCAGGGCAATTGGCGCCATCCCCGCTACATCGCCGTAGTCCCAGGCATAAAGGCCCTTGGTCACGGAAGGGCAAGCCTGGGGCTCAACACAGATGATCTGGAGGTTGGGCTTCTTTCCTTTGATCTTGTCTGTGACAAAGGGCAGGAACAGCCCGGCGAAATTAGAGCCGCCACCAATACAGCCCACGATGATGTCGGGGTAAACATCGATCTTCTCGAGCTGCTTCTTGGCTTCCTGTCCCACGATGGTTTGATGCAGCAAGACGTGGTTCAGTACACTGCCCAAAGAATACTTAGTGTCATCGCGGGCAAAAGCATCCTCTACTGCTTCGCTGATGGCAATGCCCAGACTTCCTGGACAGTTAGGGTCATCTTTGAGAATTTTTCTCCCTATCTCAGTTTCCTGGCTGGGGCTGGGTACCACTTTGGCTCCCCAGGTCTCCATCATCACCCGGCGATATGGTTTCTGGTAATAGCTTGCCTTAACCATATAGACCTTGCACTCAAGACCCAAAAACGCACAGCCCATAGCTAGGGCGCTGCCCCACTGTCCCGCTCCAGTCTCGGTGGTTAGTCGTTTAACGCCCTCTTTTTTATTGTAGTAGGCCTGGGCTACAGCAGTGTTGGGCTTGTGACTACCAGCCGGGCTGACCCCTTCGTACTTATAGTAAATCCTAGCTGGAGTTCCCAGGGCCTTCTCCAGGCGGTAAGCTCTTATTAATGGGGTAGGCCGCCATAGCTTATAAATCTCCTGAACTTCCTCGGGGATTTCAATCCACCTTTCTTTGCTGAACTCTTGTTCGTTCAAAGCTTCAGGGAAGAGGGGAGGTGGAAGGCGCGTCGGCTCTTTTGTCGCTGGATGCCGCAGCGGCGGCAAGGGCTTAGGCAGGTCGGCTTGAATGTTGTACCAACGAGTGGGCATCTCTTTTTCAGTTAATATAACCTTTGTATCCATTTCTCCTCCTTTTTTGGTTAATTTGTTTGCTCGTTAATTTTTACTCTTCATATTCGGCGCCATGTCTTAATAATATTGAACATAATCAAACCTCCTTCAGCATAATAAAGCTGTTAAAATTAGTTTGTCACGGTATCAAGTGCCTCTCTCAATCTTATGGTAAAATCCTGAACTGGTGTCAAAACTTCACTGTCAGACTCCATAAGTTGAATGATTCGACTGCCGACAATCACTCCGTCAGCTATTCTAGCTATTTGTTTGGCTTGCCTTGGGGTAGATATTCCGAATCCGACACAAAGGGGCTGGCTGGCTACTCTTCTTACCCTGGTTACAAAATCCTCCAAGTTTGGGGGTAAATTATCTCTGGCTCCGGTAACCCCGGTTACTGAAACCAGGTATATAAAGCCACGAGACCTCTGGGCTACAAGCTGAATACGCTGTTCAGTGCTGGTGGGAGCCAGAAGGTAAATGAGGTCAATGGCATGATTTTGTGCAATAAGCTCTAACTCTGAGCCTTCCTCCGGGGGGAGGTCAGGAATAATTAGACCATCGATGCCAGAGTTAACACAGGCGTCACAAAATTCCTCGAGGCCATAATTAAAGACCAAGTTGAAATAAGTCATGAATACCAGTGGGGTTTTAACCTTTCGACTTAATTTTTTTGCTGCCTCCAGGCAAACTTTCGGGGTAACCCCATTTTGTAAGGCATGAAAGCTTGCCTTCTGTATGGTGACGCCATCTGCTATGGGGTCGGAGAAAGGGATGCCCAACTCTATGATGTCACATCCGCTATTAGCAAGGATAGAAACCACTTTTAAGGTTGCTTCAATACTGGGATAACCCACGGTGACATAGGAGATAAAGGCAGTATGATTTGGTTTGGTAAAAACAGAGGCGATGCGATTCATAGCTCCATCCCCAACGCCCTAACCACGATATCCACATCTTTATCGCCACGACCAGAAAGGTTGACTACAATGATTTGCTCCTTATCTAAAGAGCTTGCCATTTTGACAGCGTATGATATGGCATGCGCCGGCTCAAGCGCCGGGATAATTCCCTCGGTTTGGCAAAGGAGCTGAAAAGCCTCTAATGACGCGTTATCATCCACAGCAACATAAGTGGCTCTCCCTATAGCTTTATAGTAGCTATGCTCAGGTCCGACACCAGGGTAATCCAGTCCAGGAGCAATGCTGTGTGTCTCACGAATCTGCCCAGCATCATCTTGGAGAACATAGGATTTTGCCCCGTGGAGCACTCCTACTTTTCCTGCAACCAAGGAGGCAGCGTGTTGTAGAGTCTTGATTCCTCTTCCTGCCGCTTCTACGCCGATGAACTTGACATCTTTGTCGTTCACAAAGGGATGAAAGATGCCGATGGCGTTGCTTCCACCACCAACACAGGCAATTATATAATCAGGCAAGCGCCCACATTTGTGTAAAATCTGCACCTTGGTTTCTTTGCCTGTGACTGACTGGAAATCACGCACCATTACAGGATAGGGATGAGGTCCCACCACTGACCCCAGAAGATAGTAAGTATCGCTCACATTGGTTACCCAGTCTCTTATCGCTTCATTTATCGCGTCTTTCAGGGTTTTGCTACCTGAAGAAACAGGGTGAACTTCTGCACCAAGTAGCTTCATGCGGAAGACATTAAGTGCTTGGCGATGTATATCCTCTTCCCCCATGTAGACGATGCATTCCAGCCCTAGCTTGGCACAAATGGTCGCTGCGGCTACTCCATGCTGGCCGGCGCCAGTCTCAGCGATAATTCTTCGTTTTTCCATTCTTTTAGCGAGTAGACCTTGTCCTAGCGCATTGTTTATCTTATGAGCTCCAGTATGAAGTAGGTCTTCCCTTTTAAGGAAGATTTGAGCGCCGCCACAATGTTCAGTGAGCCTTTGGGCAAAATAAAGCGGTGTTGGTCTTCCTGCGTAGTCATGAGATAGGGAGTCAAATTCAGCCCAGAAGGATGGGTCATTTTTCACCTCTTTATAAGCTGACTCTAGCTCATCTAAAGCTGGAATAAGCGTCTCAGGGACGAACCGGCCACCAAACAGCTCAAAATAGCCGTGGAAATCAGGCCATTCTTTTATTTTCATCAGCTCTCCTTACTGCCTCAATAAATGCTCTGATTTTAGCGGGACTCTTAATTCCAGCCACCTCCACTCCGGAGGAGACATCCACTCCCCACGGCGCCACCAATTCGATTGCTTGGGCAACATTTTCCGAATTAAGACCACCAGCGATAATCACGGGAAATCTCCGTGCCACTTGTTGTGCTATTTCCCAGTCGAAGGTCAATCCTGTTCCGCCATACTTGCCGTTAGCCCGAGAATCAAGGAGGGTGATAAAGCGTTGTGTGGAAAGTAATTTGCTTCCAGCAGACAGTTTAGCGTATATCTCTTCGGGAGATTGATGTTCTACCGGGATTGCCTTGATAATTGGTTCAATGACGTCACGGCAGTATTCCCAGGATTCATCGCCGCTTAGCTGAATCCAATCTAGACCACAGAAATCGGCAACTTTGTTTACCATGGACCGGGGTGCATTGACAAAGATGCCAACCACTTTTGTGGTATTGCTGTTTTTCTTTACTGCACTAGCTATCTCATATGCCTTGGCCGGAGTTATCCGACGTGAACTGGGAGCAAAGACCAATCCGATAAAGTCAGCCCCGGCTTCAACTGCTGCCAGTGCATGGGACTCCTCTGTGATTCCACAAATCTTAACCCTGGTCATGATATTAACTCTCTAATCTTGGTTAAAACATCACTAGCGGTAACAAGAGCCTCACCAACAAGAATGGCATTAACTCCCCACTTCTTCAGTTTTTCCACATCACTTCGGTTCTTGATGCCGCTCTCGCTGACTACGACCTGAGCTTGTGGGATAAGTGGACGCAATCGGTGCGTCGTATTAAGGTCAACTTTAAATGTTTTAAGGTCGCGGTTATTAATGCCAATGACTTTTGCTGAACTTTGGAGAGCCTTTTCCAGTTCAACTTCATTGTGGACTTCAACGAGACACCTTAAACCAAGGCTATGGCTCAATGAAAGGAGCTGCTCAATTTCTCTTTGGCTCAGGATAGCCGCTATTAGCAATAAAGCATCTGCGCCATAGGCACGTGACTCGTATATTTGATACGGAGTAAAAATGAAATCCTTCCTCAGCAGTGGAAGTTTAACCACCTCTCTAACCGCGGCGAGATGTTCAATGCTGCCCTGGAAATAGTTTGCCTCGGTCAGCACTGAGATAGCAGCAGCGCCACCCTTAACATAAGTCTTAGCTAATTCGGTGAGGTTAAGATTGGGATTGAGCATCCCTCGTGATGGTGATGCCTGCTTTATTTCGGCAATCAGATGAATGCCGTCACCACTAAGAACAGAAGCAAAGTCAAACGGTGGCTTCTGCCAGGCAATGCGCTCCTTTAGATGACTTAAGGGGAGCGTTTTCTTCCTCTGCTCTACCTCTTCTTTTTTCAAAGCGATGATTTTAGGTAACATTTTTCTTTATTAGCTGTTGGCTTTCAGAACTCAGGCCCTGGCTGAGCCTGACCAGCCCGTCGAGCTTCGCTAGAGCCTTCCCACTATCAATTATCTCCTCGGCAATGCGAGCCCCCTCTTCAAGATTTGATGCTCGGTTGCCAGCAACCAATGCTGCAGCGGCATTCAAAACGACTGTATTTCGCCACGCTCCTCTCTTTCCCTTCAGGATGCGATGCAGCATCTCGGCATTTTCCTCAGGTGTTCCTCCTTTGACCTCTTCCCGGTTTGCTTCCGGAAACCCAAAATCTCTGGGGCAGACCTCGTAAGCCGGCGACACTTCGTCTTGAGTAACATCCCACACCAGCGAACTTTCACTGGTTGAGATTTCATCCATGCCGTCCATACCGTGTACTACCAGGGAATGCTTTGTGCCTAAATGGCAGAGGGCAGAAGCGATCTTCTCCCCCAATTCTTTAGAGGGAACACCAATGACCTGGAACTCGGCATGAGCTGGATTAGTCAAGGGACCAAGAATATTAAACACGGTGCGGATTCCAATCTCCCGCCGAGGAGCCGCCGCATACTTCATCGCTGGGTGGAAGATAGGAGCAAACATAAAGCCAACGCCCACTTTCTCCAAACACTGAGCCACTGCCTCAGCTCCAAGGTCAATCTTCACCCCCAGTGATTCGAGAACGTCAGCACTGCCACAATGGCTGGACATTGCTCGGTTCCCGTGCTTGGCGACTTTGAGTCCGGCACCAGCAGCGACGAAAGCAGCTCCGGTGGAGATATTAAAAGTGAAGGAGTTATCACCACCGGTTCCACAGGTATCAATTACTGGCGGGGTAACTTGAACCGGTATTGCCTTGGCTCGCATAACGCTTGCCAGACCAACAATCTCATCTACTGTCTCCCCTTTAACTCGGAGCGCAGTAACGAAGGCGGCAAATTGGGCTGCCGTCGCCTGCCCAGTCATTATCTCCTCCATTACTTCGGCAGCCTGTTCAAAAGTAAGCGAGCGTCCTGAGACCAGGCTATCTATCGCTTCCTTAATCATTGTTTAGCCCCAATTTAACGAAATTTTTTAATAAGTCCTTCCCCACCTCGGTCATAATCGATTCGGGATGGAACTGGACTCCTTCCACAGGAAATTGGCGATGTCGCAGGCCCATAATCATTCCTTCTGATGTCCGGGCACTGATTTCTAGGCAATCAGGCAGTCCATCATGCATTACTGCCAGGGAGTGGTAGCGGATGGCAGAGAAAGGATTGGGTAATCCAACAAAAAGCTCCTTGCCATCATGATAAATGAGCGATGATTTGCCATGCTTGATTTCGCCAGCACGGTCTACCCTGGCTCCATAACTATAGCCAATGCACTGGTGCCCGAGGCAAACTCCTAAGATAGGGATGTGATTGCCAAAGTGGCGGATAACCTCATTGGAGACGCCTGCTTGCTCTGGGGTACCCGGACCGGGGGAAATGACAATATGTTGAGGAGACCTCATCGCAATCTCATTCAAGCTCACTTTGTCATTACGCACTACCCATACTTCTTCTCCCAGTTCGCTCAAGTACTGGAAGAGGTTATATGTAAAGCTATCGTAGTTATCTATTAGCAAAAGCATATTGGTTAGCCTCCGCTTGGTCTATAGCAGTGAGTAATGCCTGAGCTTTGCTCAAGCTTTCCTGGTATTCACGCTCAGGAATACTATCGGCGACAATTCCACACCCTGCCTGGATGTAGGCGATGTTATTCTTGATAATGATGGTGCGGATAGTAATGGCGGTATCCAGATTTCCGGAGAAGTCGAAGTAGCCTACTGCTCCGGCATAGGGTCCACGTTTTTCTCTTTCCAGTTCCGCGATAATCTCCATAGCTCGAATCTTAGGGGCGCCGGAAACCGTGCCTGCAGGGAAGCAGGCTCGCAGGGCATCAAACTGGGAAAGCCCCGCTCTTAGTCTCCCCTGAACATGGGATACTAAATGCATAACATGGGAATAGCGTTCCACATCCATAAGCTGGGTTACCTCGACTGTGCCGGGCTCGCTAATTCTGCCGATATCATTACGTCCCAGGTCAACAAGCATAATGTGTTCCACCTGTTCTTTCTCATCATTCTTAAGTTCCTTTTCCAAAGATAAGTCTTCGGCAGCATCCTTACCCCGACGGCGAGTGCCAGCGATAGGGTGATTAGATACTATGCCATCCTCCACTCGCACCAGAAGCTCAGGGGAAGCTCCTATAATATGGGACTTGCCCAGTTGAAGGTAGTACATATAGGGGGAGGGGTTAATAGACCTCAATGCCCGATATATAGCAAAAGGGGTGGCATTAGTATGCCGTGCCAGCCGCTGGGACAAAACAACCTGGATTACATCGCCAGCATAGATATGCTCTTTGGCTTGAGATACTTTAGCCTCAAATTCCTCTCGGGAGACATTTGATGATACTGGTGATGTTGTGCTTGGGATATTCTGAGAAGTTTCACTACTGATCGGCTGGTCTAGCCTATTTACTAAGTCATCAATCTTGCGAGTTGTATCTAGATATGCTGTCTCAATATCCCCATCTAAGTGAGCATGAGAGACGACCTTGATTTTGTGCGTAAGGTGGTCGAAAACAAGGAGGGTATCAGCCAGCATCAATGTAGACTCAGGGAGCCCCAGAGAGTCATGGTCAGGCGAGGGCAGCCTTTCAAAGTAGCGAGCAACCTCATAGCTTAGATAGCCAACCATACCCCCGTGAAATCTGGGCAAGCCGGCAATTGGCACCGGGTGAAATTGACTGAACTCCTTTTCTACAAGGCGCAAGGGGTCAACGGGGTTCTTATTCTCTGTCTTCAAGATAAGTGAAGGTTCAGTCCCGATGAAGCTATAGCGAGCCAGGTGCTCTCCGCCCTCAACGCTCTCCAGGAGAAAGGAGTAATTTCCACGAGCTATCTTGAGGAAGGCAGATACTGGTGTCTCCAGGTCAGCCTGAATCTCACGGTAAACTGGCACCAGATTACCTTTTTCCCCTAGTTGGCGAACTTCCTCTAGCGTTGGATAATACATATCTTTTTCCCTATAATGCCCATAACAAAAAGCCTCTCGCCAAGGGGCGAGAGGCTTAACTTTCGCGGTGCCACCCTATTTCAGTCTTGCGACTATCTCTTTTCAGGTACGGCTCAACTTAGGAGCGATACCCTGAGCTTTTAACGGTGCTCTACCGGCAAAGCCTACTCAGCTTCATAGCTTTTCGGTTTGCAGCTCCCAGGTCCATTCTAGTCTTGCGCAAGTATCGGCTCCCACCTTACCCGACTCTCTGAACTCCGCCTCCGACTATACTAGTCCTGTTCCTAGCCTTTTACCTATTCAATTCTATTCATTATTCTATTTGGTGGGTTCATCTTTGTCAAGGGAGCGTACTGAGATTGTTCAGGAATTCCTAAAAATCCTTCTGTGACATGAAATTAGCCCGATAGCCTCAAAGGCATTATACTTAAGCAGAAGTTGCGGAGGGTTAAATATGGCGAGATGTAAATAAACCACTATGGACATAAGGCCCAATAACAATCGCCCCGAAGGCGGAGAGGAAATTTGGCGAAGCAAAGAAATGGCATGGTTTTGCTAGACGTCGGTTTTTTAAGCAATGGTGTTGTAAATATCACCTGGTTAGATTTATTATTTAATTAAAATTTCGGAATTTGCGAGAACGTCAATGGCGGTAACTGAGGAAAAGAAATTAAATATACAATCAATTACCGAAGGTAAGTTGACCTGGGTTTATATTGAAAAGCCCTCTGCTGCTGAGGTTGAGTTTCTGAAGCAGCATTTCAAATTCCATCCCCTTAATCTGGATGACATCATCAGCCGCATACAGCGCCCTAAAATCGACGAATATGATGACCATTTATTTATCGTGCTGCACTTCCCGGTATTTGATAAGCAAAATCAGATAACCAGGCCGAGCGAGGTAGATGTTTTCATCGGGGAAAGTTATGTCGTTACAGTGCATTGTTCTGCTGACCTCAAGCCATTGGCTAAGTTCTTTGCGGAATGCCAGCTTAGTGAAGAGAAGCGGCGCACTTATTTGGGACGAAGCTCAGGTTTTCTATTGTATCATATTCTCGATAGGTTGGTTAACTATTGCTTCCCCATCCTGGGTAAGATTACCGAGAGCATTGATAATGTAGAGGATGTTATCTTCACTAAAGCTGTTCCGGAGACAGTTCGGAGGATCTCGTTGATTCGGCAGGACCTTATTTCCTTTCGCCGAGTTATCCATCCCCAGATAGCGGTAATTGAGATGCTGGAGAGGGCGGAATATCCTTTCTTTAAAGAAGACCAGGAAGCTTATTTTGGTGATATTGCTGACCATATTCGTAAAATCTGGGATGGACTTGAAGATGGCAAAGAAGCCGTCGACGGGTTGGCTGATACTAGCAACTGGCTAACCTCACATCGCATTCAGGAAGTAATGCGTATTTTGACTATTATCATGGCAATCATAACACCAGCTACACTAGTGGCCAGCATCTATGGTATGAACGTTGCCTTACCGGGTGGGGTTAGTGGTGGTAGTTTTTTACCCTTTGAGGTACTGCTTTTAGTTATGGCATTTGTCGGTGTAGGTATGATTGTTTACCTTCGCCGCCGAAAATGGCTTTAAGTATCCCTTGATTTAGAGCAGGCTCTTTTACCTTCCAAACCGATGAAGTTCATCGCAGATAATAATGTGGGGAAATTAGCTAAATGGCTGAGGGTTATTGGCTATGATACCCTGTTTTTTGATGAAAAGGATGATGGTAAACTGATTAAAATTGCGGTTAAAGAGGACAGGACGATTTTGACCAGAGACACTCAAATTATGGAAAGGCGGTTGGTTGCCAGTGGCAAGCTGAAAGCTATATTGATTAAACAAGATGACCCCAGAGCTCAATTGCAGGAAGTGGTTGCCAAATTAGATTTGGATTATCATCGTAACTCCTTTTCTCTTTGTCTGGAATGTAACCAACCACTAATGCCGAAAAGCCGGGAGGAAGTACAAAAATTAGTTCCGCCCTACGTGTTTAAGACCCAGGACCACTATATGGAATGTCCAGTGTGTCACCGTATCTATTGGCAGGGTACTCACTGGCAGAGGATGAGTAAGGAGTTGAACGAGCTTGCCAGGGAAGAAAAATGAAAATCGTCACCGCTGAGCAGGTACAGGGAATTGAAAATCAAGCTGTTGCCCAGGGCATTTCATTAGAAATGCTTATGGAAAATGCCGGCAGGGCTGTAGCTACACAGGTTAGTCAGGTATTGCCTAGCGTTATTGGTAAAAGGGTGTTGGTTCTGGTCGGTCCGGGCAATAACGGTGGTGATGGCCTGGTAGCTGGGCGGTATCTCCGTGACTGGGGGGCTAAAGTCGATATTTGCCTTTGTGCTCCCAGAGCGCAGAATGATAAGAACCTTAAATCAGCTATACAACGTGGGATA
>Ga0209609_10000226_pt1 | contig 34367 bp, 32 predicted proteins | sample LakKivw325mmetaG_FD_184136 | JGI IMG/M metagenome (GOLD analysis project Ga0209609, IMG submission 184136) | Anoxic lake water microbial communities from Lake Kivu, Rwanda to study Microbial Dark Matter (Phase II) - Lake Kivu water 325m metaG... | ecosystem: Environmental > Aquatic > Freshwater... | reverse complement strand
ATTCTTTTAAGTTCAGGCTGTGGAAGCCTGTTGAGTGGTTATATAAAAGACAAAAAAATTCCTTATATCATGGCCATTGTACTGGTTTTACTTGTGTTTTATTTTTTCCTTTTTGAGATGATTTTAAGTCTTTCTTTCAGCTGGGTCTTTATAATCCCTCTCGGGATATTACTCGGACCCTTCTTCCCTTCGGGTATAAAACTGCTCTTAAAGGATGATCAAGGCCTTATTCCCCTTGCCTATGCGATAAACGGTGCTGCATCAATCATTGCACCACCGCTCGCCTCGATTGTTGCTGTGATTTACGGATGCAGGATACTGCTTATATTATCCTTTATTCTATATGGCTTTTCGTTACTTCTTTTGTGCTTCTCCAGTCATCGGGACAAATGCAACACCGCCTAATTCTTTTATCACATGTTTCCCCTTCTCTTTCTTCACCAGTGTAAGATTCTGATAAAACACCGTACTCCCAAGGGGTATAATCAATCTTCCCCCTTCTTTTAACTGGGTAAGGAGCGGTGGCGGGACATGATTCGCTGAAGCAGTAACCATGATAACATCGAATGGTGCATAGGCCTCCCAGCCAAAATAACCGTCGCCGTGTTTTACCTGGACATTCTTATAGCCTAACCTTTTGAGTCTTTCCTGTACCTTCTCAAATAACCCTCTCTTGATTTCTATTGTAAATACCTCTTTTGTCAGTTCTGCAAGAATAGCGGCCTGATATCCTGAACCTGTCCCTATTTCAAGGACCCTCTCGTTCCCTTTAACGGAAACTGCTTCAGACATAAGAGCTACCACATAGGGCTGGGATATTGTCTGCCCCTCTCCTATCGGCAATGGATGGTCGTTGTATGCCTTATCCCACTGGGCATTATCAACAAAAAGATGCCTCTTTACCTTCAGCATTGAATCCAGCACCCTATTATCCTTTATCCCTCTTGCCTTGATATCATTCTCCACCATCTCGTTTCTTCTCTTTTCAAACACATCGAGAGACAGTGAATGAGAAACTAAAATTGCAAGAAAGGCAATAAGTATCAATAGAATGGTTAAAACCTTATTCATACAAAAATAATTTACCATAAGTAACATAAACAAAAAAAGTATTTAAAATTATGGATAAATATGTAAAATAAGGTAAGGGACTGCTTTGAGATATTCAAGGTTTGAAAATATCCTGTTCACATGCGGAACCGGTTTGAGAGACATCGGCGAATTTCTGGAAAAATATTGTTAATGAAACTTGATTGCTCAAATGACAGCACGTTATAAGGGGATATCAAAATGAAGAAAATATTTGTGATAGCTGGAATTGTAATTGTAATAGGCGTTGCTTCCTTCACGATAAGCCACTTCCGTAACAGCCTGGAGGAAGGGGTGATTCTACTCTCAGGAAATGTTGAGGTGACAGAATCAAATATGGGGTTTAAGCTCTCAGGAAGGGTTGTGGAGCGTTTAGTGGATGAAGGGTATAAGGTAAAAAAGGGTGACAGGCTTGCAATACTTGATAGTGCTGAACTCGAAAGTACCGTTGCGCAGAGTAAGGCAAATCTAAATGAGTCACTGGCAAGGCTTGAAGAGCTAAGGACAGGCTCAAGACCTCAGGAACTTGAACAGGCAAAAGCAAATGTACTCCTGCGAGAGGCAGAACTATCAAAAGCCAAGAAAGACTATGAGAGAAATATGGGACTATACAAAGAAGAACTCGTATCAGCCCAGCAGATGGATGAATCAACAAAGGCATACCACGTTGCCGCTTCCCTCTATGAGAATGCACTTCAAGCCTTAAGCCTTGTAAAAGAAGGGCCGAGAAAAGAAGAGATAAAGATGGCTGAGCATCGTGTTGAACAGGCAAGGGCATCCCTGAGGGTCAATGAGGAGAGGTTAAAAGACACAGTGATATATGCACCTACGGATGGTGTGGTCTTAAGAAAACTTGTTGAGCTTGGTGAAACGGTCTCGCCAGGAACACCAGTTTTGACTATAGGAGACCTTGCGAATCCGTGGATAAAGGTATATGTGAAGGAGGACAAACTCGGATACGTAAAACTTAATCAAAGAGCAGTAATAACAGTGGATACTTATAAAGGAAAAAAATATGAAGGCACTGTCACATATATCTCATCAGAGGCAGAATTTACCCCGAAGAATGTCCAGACCCAGGAGGAAAGGGTAAAGCTTGTATTCGGTCTAAAGGTAAGCGTGAAAAACATAAACGATGAGCTCAAACCAGGAATGCCAGCAGATGTAAGGATTAATATAAAGTAGGGAAAAAGGTATATTTAATTTCATAATAAAGGAGGGACAACATATGAGAATAGGAAGGGTTTTTTTAAAACTTGAATATGTAGTAGACCTCGATAATATGGCGATGGTGGAGCAGGCAAGGGATATCCTTTATGACGATATTATAAGAGTTGCTACAGGCAAGGCTGTAGATGATATTGATGCCCTCATAAGGGAAGAGGAGGATGAATCCCTGTCAGAAGATGATATTTCTCCCCTTTTGCTGGAGGAGGAATGGGAAGAGGAAGATGAGTGATACTAATTCGCTTTCAAACGTAAAGTTATCAATAGAGGCGAATCCGTTTCCTGGAGCGGACATCGAGGACGAGTTGGGCACCCTGCCGATGAGCCGTAGTGTGCCTGCGGCCAAGCCGCGTTCAGGCCAATTTTCATGTCCGAAGCCCGGTGGCAAGTTTGAAAATTGAGCGCAGGCGAATCGATGCAGGGTAAGTCGCCCGCAGTGGGAGCAAGGGAAATGGGTTTGCCTCTATCACTGAAGGCGAATTAGTATGAATGATGAAGAAATTACAATAAAGACATCAAACCTGACAAAGGTCTTTGGCGATAACATCGCCGTAAACCAACTTAACCTCGAGATAAAAAAAGGTGAGCTATTCGGAATTGTTGGTCCTGATGGTGCAGGGAAGACCACAACCATGAGGCTCCTGACGGCAATCATGAAACCTTCCTCCGGTGAGGCATGGGTTTCAGGGCATTCTATCCTCCATGAAGAGGAGCAGATCAAGGAAAAGATCGGCTACATGTCCCAGAGATTCGGCCTTTATGAGGACTTGACTGTCATGGAGAACATCGATTTCTATGCCGACCTTTATGGGGTTCCTCAAAAAGAGCGCCCTCTACGGGTTGAAAGACTCCTCGGCTTCAGTAACCTCACACCCTTCAAAGACCGGCTGGCCGGTAATCTCTCAGGAGGGATGAAACAGAAGCTTGGAATCGCCTGCGCCCTTATCCACACACCGGAGGTATTATTTCTCGACGAGCCCACGAGCGGTGTTGATCCTGTGTCGAGGAGGGATTTGTGGAAGATACTCTATGATCTTCTCAGGGAAGGGATAACGATCTTTGTTTCCACCGCATATCTGGATGAGGCTGAGCGTTGCACAAGGATCGGCCTCATACACAAGGGGAATATCTTAATGATTGATGAACCGGCTAAGGTTAAAGCGGCTATCACCACCCCAATGATAGAGATCTCTTCTCCTTACGCCCGGAAAGCACGGGATATGGTAAGTACCATAGATGGGGTTCAGAGTGTAAGTATCTATGGCGACAGGCTCCATGTTGCAGTCAGGGACAGAGAGGTTATCAGCGTGATTATGGGGGTGCTCAGTTCTCAAGGCATAGAAATACAGGGGCAGAGGGAGATAGTGCCATCGCTTGAGGATGTGTTTATTTCGATGGTGGAGAGTGGCTCGTAGCTCATGGTTGATAGCTCATTGCAAAAGGGGAAGAAGAGCGAGGGTAGAAGTGTGAACGAAGGGAATATTGCTGTTGAGGTAGAAAACTTGAGAAGAACATTCGGGAATTTTGTTGCTGTGGACGACATCAGCCTCAATGTAAAGAAAGGTGAGATATTTGGTTTTCTCGGGCCCAACGGGGCCGGTAAGTCTACAACGATACGGATGCTCTGCGGTCTTCTGATGCCGACCGGCGGCAGTGGCACAGTCGGAGGGTTTGATATCATCAAAGAATCAGAATCGATCAAAAAGATTATCGGCTATATGTCTCAGAGATTCTCCCTCTACAATGATCTTACCGTTGAAGAGAATATAAACTTCTTCGGCGGGGTCTATAACGTTCCCAAAGAAAAGAGGCAGGAACGGAAAGAGTGGGCCTTGGAGATGGCGGGGCTTAAGGACCAAAGGAAGGCCATCACGAGGACATTGGCAGGAGGCTTTAAGCAGAGGCTTGCCCTCGGTTGTGCAATCCTCCATCAGCCGCCGATCATATTCCTCGATGAGCCCACATCAGGTGTAGATCCCATATCGAGGCGCAATTTCTGGCATCTCATCAATGAAATGTCAATGGCAGGCACAACTGTCTTTGTTACTACCCACTATATGGATGAAGCGGATTACTGCGATAGACTCGCCCTTATTTACAGGGGTAAGCTCATTGCTGAGGGCACACCCGCTGAGCTCCGGAAGGGATATATGAAGCACCATGTCTTGGAAGTAGAGGTTGATAAAGTTGTTGAAGCCCTGGACATCTTGTCAAAAAGCGGTATTGACGCCGCAATCTTCGGGAGTGCATTGCACATCATCGTAGAGGATGGAGAAGAAGCTAACCGGCGTATAAGAACTGTGCTGGAAGGGTCAGACCTGTCTGTGAGGAGGATTGAAAAGATTGTCCCTTCCCTTGAGGACGTGTTTGTGACGTTGATAGAGGCGTCTTGAAATGAAACCCGTTAGAAGGTGTGAAAAAGTATGAGTATGGATATGGCCGGAACACTGTTTTACTCTCTGCTCCGCTGTGCGCGGTTTACCCACTTTATGCCCCGTCTTCATTCAATGGGTGAACTCGGTCTATGGCCTCAAACAGCACCCATTGCCTTTCAGGACATTCGGACGTGTCATAGTGGGTACCCAAACCGTGCTCGAAGTCGCGACTCGCGTACGGTTTCATTGCGAACAGGGGTGAGCAACAAAGTTTTTCCGGCCTTTATACGGGGCTTGGATACGTTTTCTACACAACTGCTAACGCGTTACAGAAATGTGATGGACAGAATATGAAACTATTAAGAATTAAGGCAATCGCTAAAAAAGAGTGGATACAGATTAGGCGGGACCCATTCAGCCTCGCCATGGCTTTCCTGATGCCTGCCATACTCCTCTTTATTTACGGCTATGCGATTACCTTTGACATTGACAGGATCAGCACCATTGTCTACGACCAGGACAAAAGTAGCTTAAGCCGGGAGCTCGTGGCTGAGTTCAGGGAGTCGCGCTATTTCCGCATTATCTCCTATGTGGAGCAATATGGAGATATCGATCCCTATCTCGATGGAGGGCGTGCAAGGGTAGCCCTGGTGATACCATACGACTTCTCCAAAAATGTCAGAACAGGCCGGAACGCCCAGATCGAGGTCCTCCTTGATGGAGGTGATTCAAATACAGCAACTATTGCACAGGGCTACATCCTTGCAATATCAGAGCGATACGGGCAAAGGATCAAGGGGAGCACCATAACCCCTCTCATAGATTCCCGCAGTCGTGTCTGGTACAACACGGAATTAAAATCACGAAATTTTATCATTCCAGGGATTATTGCAGTAATAATGGCTGTTATCATTGCCATACTCACATCCCTTACCATTGCCAAGGAGTGGGACAGGGGGACCATGGAACAGTTGATATCCACCCCTGTAAAGAAACCGGAGCTGATTATTGGTAAGCTCATCCCCTATTTTTTGATCGGTTTCATTGACACGGTGCTGTCTATTCTGATGAGTACTCTTCTATTTGATGTCCCCTTAAGGGGCAGTATCTCTCTGCTCCTGGTCCTTTCGAGTATCTTCCTTTTCGGGGGGTTGAGTTTCGGCATACTTGTATCGATCGTGGCCAGAACCCAGCTCGATGCAAGCCAGATAGCAATGCTCAGCTCCTTCCTCCCAGCCTTTTTGCTCTCCGGTTTCATCTTTAGCATATCGAACATGCCGAAGCCGCTGCAAATCATCACGTATTTTATCCCGGCACGGTATCTTGTGACCATCCTGAAAGGGATATTTCTAAAAGGAAGCGGCTTGAAACTCCTCATATTTGAGACACTTTTGCTGACGTTATTCGCTGTGGTGGTTTTTGCAGCTGCAAACAGAAAGTTCCATAAGAGGATTGATTGATCATGTATGAACGTGTGAAGAACCTCGTCATTAAGGAATTCATCCATGCATTCAGGATCAAAAGAACAGTAATTTTTCTATTTATTACCCCCCTCATCCAACTCCTTATATTTGGCTATGTGGCTACCATGGACGTAAACAACATCTCTACTGTACTATATGACCTCGATAAGTCATTCGAGAGCAGGGAGCTTGTGAGGAGGCTTGAGTCCTCCGGCTACTTTACTATCACATACACTCCACGGTCTGCTGTGGAAATAAGAGAGCTGATCGATAGAGGAAAGGCCCTTTGTGCTATACAGATAAACAGGGATTTTGGAAAAGACCTGAAAAGGGGTATCCCGACGGAGATTCAGGTGATTGTAGATGGTACGGACTCGAATACAGCCCTTATTGCCATGGCTTATGTAAACACCATTATCGCTAAATATTCAAAGGACATGATGGGACAACGGATAAAGGCAATGCTCTCAACGATCGATTTCCGCACCAGGGTCTGGTACAACCCGGATCTCAGAAGCAGGAACTACATGGTACCAGGCGTCATAGCTTTAATCATCATGCTTACGTGTCTTATACTCACTTCTATGTCTGTGGTGCGGGAAAGAGAGGTGGGCACCATGGAACAGCTCATGGTGACACCTATTACACCAATAGAACTTATGCTCGGGAAAACAATTCCTGCTGGTGCGATCGGGTTCTTCGATATGTCCCTCGTTACGTTCTTCGGGGTTTTCTGGTTCGATGTACCGATCAAAGGGGCGATCCTTTTGCTCGTATTATGCACCGGAGTATACCTCCTATCTGTACTGGGTATAGGGCTTTTCATTTCAACCATATCGAAAACCCAGCAGCAGGCTTTAATGGCCACATTCTTCTTTTTCCAGCCTGCCATACTCCTCTCCGGTTTTGCTACCCCCATCGAGACCATGCCGGAGATATTCCAGTATATCACCTATCTGAGTCCCCTCAGGTATTTCCTCATCATCGTGCGGGGTATTTTCCTCAAAGGTGTCGGTATAAGCATACTCTGGCCCCAGATAGCGGCCCTCTTTGTCCTCGGTATAGCGATCCTCTCCCTGAGCGCTTTAAGATTCAAAAAGAGGCTCGGGTAAGAATTACGTAGCTGCTACATTCTATTCTCATTGTTGAGAAACAATCTCTTTTCTCACAAAAAGTATAAGTATAGAGGCGCATAGGGCTGCTACAATGGCTATTATAAAAGGAATATGGAATGATCCGGTAACATCCCTTATATGACCTGCCATCCTGTTAGCAATGATTGCCCCTATGCCGTATAATAACGTCAATGCCCCTATAACGGTTCCCATGATTTCCTTTCTAAAGTAATCCCCTCCACTGGCAGCATACATTGGAAAGGTTGCGCCATAAAAGGCACCGACAACACCGATACTGGCAATCAATGCATATGTATTTGCACCTGAAAGCACTACCCCCATGATACCTGCCGATATAAAGATGTTCGATAGAAAAATCGTCATGCGCCTTCCAATATAGTCAGAAGCAAAGGATACGGTAAGTACACCTATTATCTGGCCCAACCCGTGGACTGTTGCGAGAAAGGAGGCCTTTGCATAAGGAAATCCCAATTCATATCTTGCATAATCAACCATGTAGGTAGTTATAATGTAAAGAGCACCGGCGATAAGAAAATAAGAAAAACCAATTACCCAGAAACGGGATGTGGCAAGGATTTCTCCATAAATTGTCCTTAGCTTCTGGCCTGGAGGAGTCTGCTTGAGAACTGGTTCGATGTTAGGTGGTGTACCCCATGGTAAGAGCTTCATATCCTCGGGCTTGCTCCGGAGCAATAATGCATTAATTACAACCATTGAAAGTGCTGCTATTCCTAAAAAATACCAGCAATACTGCCAATTCCAACGAGCCACTATAATAGGAAACAACTTCCCCATAGAAGCAAAACCAAGTCCAAATCCTGTGGATAAAATACCGAGCGCCATACCCCTTCTTTTTATGAAAAACCATCTCTGGACAAGGGTGATGACAGGTGTCCACATTGATGCAGCTCCTATGCCAACTATTGCATAAAATCCACATGCCTGCCAGAAGCTTTGCACTGTGCCCATAAGAAGGGTACCTGACGCAAGGAGAATACCGAATAACGAAATTATCCTTCTTGCCCCAAGACGGTCTGTTAAATAACCGGTAAACGGTGAAAAACAGATATATGCAAAAAGATAGGCGTTAAAAATATCACCCGCCTGCCTTCTCGTAAACCCCAATGTTCTAATCATCTCCGGAAGAACAACCCCATATCCCAGACGAATCCCGTAGTTGATGAAGAGGTTTACAAAACACACGATGAGTATAATCCACGCCCAGTGGATCATGCGGCTACCCTGGTTATCATCATTGGCCATATTTATTCCCCCCCTTTTTACAAGTAGGCAGTAAGCACTACGCACTAAGCAGCAACTGAATTTTTCATTTCATAACTACCTACTGCTTACTTCCTACTGCCTACTATTTATATGCCCAGCTTCTTCCTGTTTGCCTCTATATGCGCCAGTATGGCTTCGGCTGCTTTCACAGGGTCTTTCTCAACATTCATTATGCCTCCTGTCACCTGTCTGCAATCTTCTGTCAGTAGCTTCACAAGATTGGGACCACCCGTCACTGTCGGGACAGGGTTCACATAGGTAAATAACCCGAAGGCTAAGGCAAAAACTGCATCGATGGTGGCCTTCTGTTCCATATACTCAGGCGCAACTGCTGCAACAGGCAAGTCAGGAATAGGCACATTGTCAAGGGCGTTCGAAACTGCTGCTAATAAATCAGCAACACGGCCTGTGTCAGTACATGTTCCATAGCTTAAAACCGGAGGGATATTAAGCTTTTCACAGATTGCCTTGAGGCCACTGCCTGCGAACTCTTTTGCCTCCAGACCACAGAGGCCTGCGACCTGCATCGCCCCGTTTCCACATCCCATGGAAAGGACAAGGATATCACGTTTAATCAATTCTTTTGCCACACGCACACTATGCACATCTTGACCTGTATCACGGAGTGTTGTACAGGAAACAAGACCAGCTACTCCTCGTAACGTTCCATCCTTTATGGCTCCAAGGAGAGGATCAAGGGTGCCGCCTAAGGCATCGAGAATGCTTTCAGTGGAAAAACCCACAAAAACCTCTTTCATTGGCAGCTGCGTAATCGGTTCGACGGTGGTCCTTCGTTCCCTGAAGTTACCGATTGCCATCTGCAAAAGCTGAGAGGCCTGCTCCTCTGCCTTTTCAGGTTCATAGTTAATCCTATCCGTTACACCCTCAAAAACAACAAGCTGGCTTACTGGAACAAGTTTAAATTTATACTTTTCTGCATACATCGGGTCAATCGGCATGGAGCAGTTCATGTCGCAGGCAAAGAGATCCACACAGCCACTGGCTAAGACTGCCTCCTGCATGATCCAGTTCCCTGTAAAACCATAGAATGTATCATCCATTTTCCACCTTTGAATCATCTCCTGTCCTGTCTCGATATTTGCAATCACACGCAGCCCCTTGGCGCCCACAGCCCTTGCCTTTTCCTGCCACTTAAGCGTTCTTGCGAGCTGAACCATGGCAAAGCCGAGGAAGGGTTCATGGCCATTGGGTAGCACATTCACATAGTCAGGGTCAAGTACACCTAAATCCACGCGCATTCTGTGGGGTCTTGGTATACCGAAGAGGATGTCCTGACAGAATTCATTCACAATCTGGCTTTGATAAGCCATTGCCACACCGAGACGCATTGCCTTGAGGGCCAGACTCACATAATAACCATCAACATTGGTAAGACATGAGCTTGTGGCGAACATCATCTCACCATAAATCCCACCTGGAAATATACCTAATTTCTTCCACAAATCCTTGCGCTCCTTTGGTGCAAGCGCTTCAACTATACTGCTCGGCTCATCGTATTTTCTGTTAAAATCGGATTCTGCATAATCGCAGAGACGTTTAGCTATGGCCTTTTTTGATCCTGATACAGGTATACCTAATCTTGCGGCAAAGGTTTTTAACTTTTCAGGCTCCTTAATTTCAAATGGTGTTTGACCTTTAGCCGTTGCCCTTAAGGTCTTTATTGTCTGTTCTGCATGGTACTGGTAGGTCGATGCACCCATGACATTCCTGAGCAGCATCATCCTCATTGCCATGCCATCTGCGGTAATACCACACACACCTCTTTTATCCTTCGAGGCATCCGAACGGCAGGGTCCATTTGAACATAAATCGCACCTGGTCCCGGCCTGACAAAAAGGGCACCTCTGGTCCGGATTGCCTCCCATACCCTGGGCCTCATATCTATCCCAGACGTTCGTCATATTGTCTTTTTTAATTCTCTCGTAAATCTTACGAACTGACTCGTGGTAGGAAATCCTCTCTCCTTCCATGATAAACCTCCTTCTTTCTATTAAAAATCTCTATCAAAAATTGTAGTGCAACAACTTAAAATATACAAGCAAAAATTAGGTTCTACCGGCTTCCCTGTGGCCAACACTTCTTCCTGAAGTTTTGTTTTTTATAACGCCTTGCCGTATGCAACGTTATAAATGGTATTCAATAATTCTGTAATAGGGTTTGCGCTTGCAAATTAATTAAAATTACAAGATAATAAAAAAAGTAGGATGGGGGATCAACAATAAATATTATATTGCAACCTGACCTCATTGGTTTTTAAGGACGTGTTCGAGAGGAAGGATATACCCATGATTCCTGAATGGTGGATGAATGTATTGCTTTTTGTATCTGCGTTATTGGCCTCCATAGTCATTTACTGCTTGTCTAAAAACCAGTACCAACGCGCTATTTGGCTGGGCTTCTCCGCCGCAGTAGTGTTATTGCTCGCGATTGCTTTGTATTTACAGAGAGATTTTCAAATAAAGGAGTCTCAACGGGCAAGTCTGAACCGGCCCGGCAAGGAGAACCAGAGAGAAATCCTGAAGGCTATAGATGACTCTAAGCGAGAAGTTATTAACACGATTTCATCAATATTGGCCAGAGAGAAGAGGAAGGTTAAGATTGATCAGGACACAGAAAAGAGGTCAGAACAAAAATATCAGCTGCTGGTGAACAAAAATACTAATTTTATTCCTATTGATACACAAAAGGGCACCATGTTAACGTTGTTTAAAGTGGTGGTGGACCAGATACCCTCAAAAAGGTTTTATCTTCTCGATTTAGTGGGCGATCTTGAAAGAAATAGGATATCCCTGTTTATTGAGGGAGGGCTGGTGACATGTCAAATCTTAACCCATACTGGCAAGAAAGAGTCGTTGTCGGGCAGCTTAACAAGATGGGCGCGGGGAGATGTACATACAGTCATAATGACTTGGAACATCTCTAAACAGAGGTCAACTCTTTACATTGATGGAAAAGTAGTTGCCGAAAAAACAATTAAGGACTTGCAGTTTGATGTGTTAGGCCCGGTGGCCTTTGGGGGTACTGATTTCGAAGGTGATTTTCCAGCACAAGGCATAATTGAGTTTATTAAGCTTCCCAAAGAACTCCTTGACCTTACTTTTGCCGATGCTGTTCTCGGTGACCCAAAAGCGAAAATCAAGAACGGTATTCTATTAAAATTTAAACAGATGAAGGCTAAGGTTGGACAACCTCTGCCGGATAAATGGCTCACTTCAACATATTTCCCTAATCTGACTGCGAAAGAGCAAAACGTATTCAATGAGGCGGTGAGTGAACTAATCGAGGCAGGGTTCGTCGAGGATATGAGGGGTAACCTTAAGTTAGCAAATAAAGGTACAGAGTTGCTTCAATAGAGAAAATTCCTCTAAGCCAAATGCAAGTACCTTTCATATAATGTAATTTGTCTCTTACGTTTTCTACAACTTACTTCGCCGCTGCCGCTCAACTCTGTCGTTATACTCTCTTTCAATCGTAAATCATCAGAACTTTGTGTTCACTAATCTAAACGCTTTGTAGATGTAACAAGCAATTTTCAAGATTCATTCGATTCAAAAGCCCATTTCTGCGATGTTCTTCCTGTTATCGAGTCTTTGGTGTGTTTCCCTTTGATATGAAATATTTCCAGTGGTATTCAACAACCCAGATACAACTAAGAGAGGCGTAGATCTCAGTCAAACTGTGTGACAGCAAAAAATAAGCAAAAAGAATCTTGACACCTCAAAAATAATCTAATACTTTATATTTAGTTAAAGATATAAGTAAATTTTAGGGTCCAGAAATAGGTTCATTTATTTCTGGAGGTTAAACTAAGGGATGGTCGGGCCACTATCCGAGGATATGAACTCGGTATGCGGCTTTTTTAGTTGGAGGTGAAGGTTAAAAGACAAACAAAAACAAAAAAAGGGGAGGTAATACGAATTATGGAGAACAAAGAAAGTAAGTACGAGAATTAGATCAAGACCCCGTCCAAAGTTAAAGAAATCGTTGGCATTATCGTGAAGGCACTTCTTGGCATCGGAGTTCTTCTTATCGTATATGGGCTGGCGGCACGCAAGTACGGGTGGTGGGGTCTGTAATCGGATAGGTGAAGATTAAAAGGGAAGTAAGAAGAAAAAAGAAGGGCGGAGATGGAAAGAAAAGTGACGGTGTTTTTGGCTGTGGTTAGTTTCCTGGCTGTTTTTAAATCCGCTTGCAGTAGATGACGTGGTCACCTACTCATTCATTGGCCTCTTTAAGCTCTATTCTTACTGATGTTCAATCTTGTCGTACGTTGCCAAGCTGATTATGGTAGGTGCTAAATATAATAATTCGAATAAAATGGAGGGGGAAAGGAGATGATAAAATTGTTAGGTGTGCTAGCTATGGCGATTGGCGTTGTTGCCGCTATGTATGGGATCAAAATGCTGGACTTGCCCGCGTGGATCTCTGCTGTACTTGTGACTGCCTTATTGATTTTTTTCATTTTTAATTTGGTTAAGTTGTCCGATTGACCTACCCCCACTCTCGGTGTAATATTGTATTGGTCTTTGCGCCCATGGTGACATTTATCAATCCAATATTTCTTTCCATAATTCACAATCAAAGCCAAAAGACCACATGCTTGATTCGTAGGTGTTATGGTTAAGGCTGTCATTATAGAAATCGAAAACTCTTTTACACCAGCTTCACGCCGAACTTGATCTCTGCTTCTGACCTTCTCCCGTAGATGGGATTTAAATCATGTTGCCCGGTCTGTGCTGCCCTCTTTAACCCTTCTTTTATCAAGGTTTCGCCTGATATTCTGTAGAATGCATCCTTTATCATATCAACACCATCAATGGATGAAAGAGGTTCTTCACACAGGGCAACACCTGTTCCAAAGCATACGCAGGGTGTTTTAACCACACTACTTAGATCTCCGGGTTTCACTGCCTGGTAATCGATAAGCCTTTCGATATTTCCACCGGATATGTGGTAGAGTGAGAGAAATATCTCACCCTTTTTTGCATCGATCATAGGGCAGAGATAATGCCCCTCCATAAATGACAATGGCAAGGCCAGTACATCGAGTGTCGGTACGCCGATTAAAGGAATGCCTTTCCCGATACTTAATCCCTTACAGAAGGCAAGCCCCACCCTTATACCTGTAAAAGACCCCGGCCCCAGGGTTACTATGATAAGAGATATGTCATCAACTTTGTAGCCATGGTCGGAAAGCATGTGTGAGACTTCCACTGGTAAGGTCTCGGAAGGTGCCCTTTTGCCTCTTATATTTTTTTCCTCTATGAGTTTTTCTTCGATGGAGATAGCAATATTAAGAAAATCAATGGAGTTATCCACCCCGAGGACAAGCCTATTTTCCATAAAACATTCTCATTATATCGTTAAAAAATGCAAGTACCATGAGGGCGACGAGAATCCCCATGCCAATCTTCTGTGAAATATCTACCCACTTCTCAGACATTCTTCTTCTTGTGACAATCTCTATCACGTGAAATAGTATATGCCCTCCATCGAGGATGGGGATTGGGAAAAGATTAATAATTCCGAGGTTGATGCTGATGAGGGCGATAAAGTATATAAGGTTCTTTTTGCCCTCTTTTGCCTGTTTGCCTGCCATCTCTAAAATTAATAGGGGGCCACCGATATTTTTTGGTGAGATACTGCCCTCTATCAACTTTATAATCCCGACTATTGTTATCCTTGAAAGATTATAGGTCTGATAAAACGCCTTCGAAGTAGCCCCTGCAAGGGTTTCTTTCTTTGTGAAAAAATCATTTGAGGCAATAACGCCTATGACCTTTCGTTTTATGGTTTCGCCAAAGATATTCTTACTTTCAATCTCTTTTGGCATCACCGTTACATCTATAGATGTGTTGCCTCTTTTGACGGTGAACTTCAGGGGACGGGATGGGGCATCTGCCATTGCCTCCATGAGATCCCCCCATTCTTCTATGCCTTTCCCTTCTATACGGGTAATAATATCCCCTTCTTTAATACCTGCCTCATAGGCCGGGTAACCCTTTTCTACACCACCGACCTTTGTGGAAAGCACACTATATCCACTTAGAAATACAAGATAGAAAAGGACAAAGGCAAAGAGTATGTTAAAGAGCGGACCTGTAAATGCAATGAGAATTTTTACAAGAGGTGGTTTATGTGCATAGGATCTGTGGATTTCCTCTTCCTTTACTTCATCATCAGGGGATTCACCAAGAAGCTTTACATATCCCCCAAGGGGTACGAGGGACACAGCATATTCGGTTTCCCCTTTTTTGTAGCTCAAGAGCTTTTTCCCGAATCCCAGGGAGAAGGTTAATATCTTCACATTTGCAATCTTTGCAACAAGAAAATGGCCAAGTTCATGAACAAGAATAAGTAAACTCAAAGCGATTATGCCATACAGTATATTAAGCATAAAGCTTCCACAATTTTTTCTCTGTGTATTTCTGTGCCCATTTATGAATCTCCCATATAGTTTCAATATCTTCAATCACCGGTACCCTTGGGTGGTGTTCAAGTGTTTTTTCTATGAATATCGGTATATCGGTGAATTTTATTTTTCCCTCTATAAACGCCTTTGATGCAACTTCATTGGAGGCGTTTATTGCAACAAGGGCACCATCCCCTGCTTCGAGGGCATTAAATGCAAGTTTTAAAGATGGGAACCTGTCTGTATCTGGAGGGTAAAAGCTCAATTGAGAAAACTCCTTTAAATTCAATTTGCCGAAGGGTAAAGGACATCTTTTTCCTTCGTTTATTGCAAAAGAGATAGGTATCTTCATATCAGGATATGCCATATATGATATAAAGGAACCGTCAACCAATTCAATTATACCATGGACTATACTTTCCGGATGGATGAGGACCTTTATATTGGGTGGTTCTATATCAAATAGCCATTTTGCCTCGATTACTTCCAGGCCCTTGTTCATCAAGGTTGCGGAATCGAGCGTGACCTTTGTTCCCATCCTCCAGGTAGGGTGATTAAGCGCCTCTTCAGATGTTACATGTTCTAAATCCTCTTTTCTATAATCTTTAAACGGACCACCCGATGCAGTGATGATAATATTTTTCAGTTCCTTTCTCTTGATAGTCCTCATAAGCTGGAAAAGGGCAGAGTGTTCACTATCAACAGGGATGAGGGTTGATGTTCCCTCTTTGACCAGCCTTGATATAATCCTTCCTGCCATGACAAGGCTCTCTTTATTTGCGAGGGCAAGGACTTTATTGGATTTCAATGCATGCACGGTTGGCTCGAGACCAATGCTGCCGGGTAAGGCGTTTACCACAATTTCTTCGTCCATATCTATCAATTCTTTTATGCCCCTGATGCCTGTGAGTATACGTGCTTTATCAAAACCTATGCCTTTTTTCATATTTTCATCATATACACACACGTATCCGGGCTTGAACTTCTTAATCTGGGCGTTCAGCAGTTCTATGTTCCCTTTACAGGCAAGACCAAATACTTCAAAGGAGTCCTTCTGATTCTCTATTACCTCGAGGGTTGCTCTTCCTATAGAGCCGGTAGAGCCAAGTATCAATACCTTTTTTTTCATCCTTTTATGCCTGATAGATAGTGGTATAAGAATGGTGTCGTAAAGATAAAGCTGTCTATTCTATCGAGAATGCCTCCATGGCCAGGGATAAGGATTGAGGAGTCCTTTACTTCGCACACCCTTTTACCAATGGATTCAAATATATCCCCCATCTGTGCAAGTATCCCGATGGCAACACCTATAATCAATGATTCCAGAATGCCCATGCCCAGCAACTTGCTTGATAACATAATAACGATCGTACTTCCTATTATAGCTCCAAACAGGCCTTCATAGGTTTTGTGAGGGCTGATACGCGGGACAAGAAGCCTTTTTCCGAAGGTGCTTCCCAGAAAGTACGCACATGTGTCGCTTGCCCACAGGGTGAGAAGAAGAATCAGCGGAAAATACCTGCCTATCTCTTTCAACAGGTAAAGGTAGAATATGGGGAGGAGTATGAATACCTCACACAAAAGCATGGTATTTATGCCCCTTATAGTGTCTCTATTAATGCTTTCGTATCTGCCTTCTCCTCTCAAAAATTTTATAAACATAAAAATCACAGGAGAAAAAAGGATCCACAGAAGATAGGTGTTAAGAGATTTTTGATAAAGGGGGATAAGGGAAATCATTGCAAGAAATAGCACCATGTATGACTCTCTTATGTCAGCCATCACTACAAGCTCAAACATGGCAATTATTGAAACAAGGGACAGAAATACAAAGAACCACTTATGTGGCAAAAAATAAAACAGAAATGCTATCAGAGGGGCTAAAAATATAGCAGCTAACACCCTTTTCTTAAGTTCTTCCACCTAATCTTCCTTCACGCTTCCAAATCTTCTCTCTCTTCTTCCAAACTCCTTGAGCGCTTCTATATATGCCTCTTTTCTGAAATCAGGCCATAAAGCATCTGTCACATATATTTCTGTGTATGCCATCTGCCAGAGCAAAAAGTTGCTTAGCCTCATCTCACCGCTTGTTCTAATAAGGAAATCCGGATCTGGCATATCCTTTGTATACAGGTACTTTTTAAATGCCCTCTCGTCTATCTTTCTTGCAGGATTCTTTTTCACATCTTTCAGAATTTTCCTCACAGCACTTATAATCTCCTTCCTTCCACTATAGCTCAAAGCAATGTTCAGAAAGAGACCTTTGTTTTTTGCTGTTTTTTTTATCACATCATCCAGTTTCAGTTGTAAATTCCTGGGAAAATCCTTTTTTTCTCCTATCATGTTGAACCTTATACCTTTTTCCATCATCAAAGGGAGTTCCTTCTCAAGGTAAACCTCTAAAAGCTCAAGTAGTTTCTTTACCTCTTCCCTCGGTCTTGACCAGTTTTCCTTGGAAAATGCGTAAAGTGTGAGATACGGTATATTTAGTTCAGTAGTAGTGGTAACTATATCCCGTACAGACGCCATGCCATGTATGTGGCCCTCAACCCTCGGGAGGTTTCTCTGTCTTGCCCATCTGCCATTACCATCCATAATAATTGCAACATGTCTCGGGAGCTTAATATTTTTTAAACCATACATGAGATATTTTTTCAGATCTCCAGGATCTCTTTTTCTTTTTCTGAGTATGTCTTATCTGCCATTTCAATATATTTATCGGTAAGTTTCTGAACGTCTTCCTGGTGTTTGTGCAAATCGTCCTGTGACAGGAGTTTGTCCTTTTCCATCTTTTTCAGCTTCTCATTTATATCCCTTCTTATATTCCTCGCTGCCACTTTGGTATTTTCAAGCATTTTTCCACCGAGTTTTGTCAACTCTTTTCTCCGCTCTTCCGTAAGTTTTGGGAAGGCAAGTCTGATTATCTTCCCATCTGATATCGGGGTTACCCCGAGATCTGACTTCTGGATTGCCTTCTCAATCTCGCCTATAACGGAATTGTCCCATGGTTGTATAGTTATTGTCCTGCTGTCCGGGATACTGATTGTAGCGACCTGATTGAGAGGGGTGGGCTGATTATAGTAGGTAACCTTTATATCTTCGAGAAGTGAAACCGATGCAACACCTGTTCTCAGTTTTGAAAGGTCTTTTTTAAGAGTAGCAAGTGATTTCTTTAGTTTTTCTTCAAGCTCTCCAAGTATTTCACTCTTCATACTTACCTCCTCACGATAGTCCCGATATGTTTTCCCTGGGCTACCCTTTTCATGTTATCCTTACCTTTTATATTAAATACAACAATGGGAAGGTTATTTTCCATGCAAAGGGTTATGGCTGTTGCGTCCATCACCTTTAAGCCCTTTTTGAGAACCTCTCTATATGAGATTTCATGAAAAAACGTTGCATTCTTATGAATTTCAGGGTCTTTATCGTATACGCCATCTACCTTTGTAGCCTTAAAGATTACATCTGCATTAATTTCAAGGGCCCGTAAAGCGGCAGCGGTGTCTGTCGTAAAATAAGGGTGCCCGGTTCCGCAGGCGAATATTACAATTCTGCCCTTTTCAAGGTGTTTTACAGCCTTCCTCCTGATGTATGGTTCTGCAATGTCTTCCATCTGGAGCGCTGTTTGTATTCTTGTGGGTAAACCCAATTTTTCCAGTGTATCCTGAAGGGCAAGGGCGTTTATGACCGTTGAAACCATTCCCATGTAATCACCCGTTACCCTGTCTATACCCTGTTTCTCTGCCCTTATGCCCCTGTATATATTTCCACCACCCACAACGATTGCAATCTCTGCACCGGTTTCCTTTAAGCCCCTTATCTGAAGCGATATATCCCTTACAGTGCCCGGGTCTATTCCGTAACCATTTTTTCCCATGAGGACTTCACCGCTCAATTTTAAAAGAATCCTTTTATATTTCATGCTATTCTTCGAGTGTCTCCCCGAGCTGGAACCTGACAAACCTTCTTATCACTATATTCTCACCCAGCTTTATCACGAGTTCTTCAAGAAGCTCCTTCACGGTAAGGTCAGGATTTTTTATGAAGGATTGCTCAATAAGGCACACCTCCTGATAAAACTTCTCCATTTTTCCTTCGGCTATCTTATCAACAATCTTTTCAGGTTTGCCTGATTCAAGGGCCTGTTTTCTGTATATATTTTTCTCCTTTTCCTTCACTTCCTCTGTAATATCCTCTCTTTTTATATAAAGTGGATTGGATGCGGTAATCTGCATGGCGATATCTTTCACAAAATCCTGAAATTCTTTTGTGTTTGCAACAAAATCTGTTTCACAGTTCACCTCAACCATGGCCCCGATCTTTCCACCTGTATGGATGTAGGATGCAACTAAACCCTCTGACGCAAGCTTTCCCATACGTTTCTGTAATTTTGCAAGCCCTTTTTCTCTTAAATACTCAATTGCCTTTTCCATATCACCCGCGGACTGTTTTAATGCATCTTTGCAATCCATCAGCCCTACGCCGGTCTTTTCTCTCAATTTTTTCACAAGTTCTGCAGTTATCTCCATCAGTGTTCTCCTTCCTGATTATCGACGTATTCTTCGTATTTTTCTTCGATCAGACTTTCATCAACAAAGGGTTTAGGTTCTTCTGCCTGTTCGTCTTTACCCTGAAACTCCTCAATATAAAGTGCTTTTCCCTCAAGTACGGCATCAGCTATCTTCATGGTGATAAGTTTAATAGCCCTTATTGCGTCGTCGTTACCCGGGATAATAAAATCTATATCGTCTGGATCGCAGTTTGTATCCACAATGCCGACTGTTGGTATACCAAGTTTTTTTGCCTCATTTACCGCAATGTATTCCTTTTTTGGGTCGACTATATAGAGGGCACCTGGCAGGCGTTCCATACCTTTTATCCCGCCTATATTCCTCTCCAGCTTTGATATCTCCCTGTCAATACCGATAGCCTCTTTTTTGGGGAGTACTTTGAATATATCACCACCTTTCAGTTCTTCATATTTCCTCAGTCTATCAATGCTTTTTTCTATAGTCTGAAAGTTTGTCATTGTGCCGCCAAGCCATCTCACGTTTACATAGAAGGCACCGCATCTCTTTGCCTCTTCCCCAATAGACTCCTGACCCTGTTTTTTTGTGCCCACAAAGAGGATGTACTCATTACGGGACGCCACCTCTTTCACAAAATTATAGGCTTCTTTGAACATTTTCAAGGTTTTCTGAAGGTCAATAATGTATATGCCATTTCTCGCACCAAATATGTAAGGCTTCATCTTAGGATTCCACCTTTTTGTCTGGTGTCCAAAATGTACACCTGCCTCGAGAAGTTGTTTGATGGTTAAATTAGACATTTGAACCTCCTGGTTATTCTTCCGCCTTTCGCTCTTTAGCAACAGACAGATTTTCTGCACCCTGTTGCTAATTGAAAGACGTGCAAAATAATTACGCCTTTTAATTATCATATAAGTTCAAATATTTCAACATAAATCTGCCAGTTCCATGGTTTTAGAAAAAAGGTTCAAACAATTGCCAATTGACTAAAAGCCATCTGCTTCATGCCCTTAAGTGCCATGGGCTGATATTTCTCGATGACTTTTTCTCTTTACTTTGGTAAACTGTAGCAAACAATTTTTTACGGATGTTGCCCTTTGAAGGTGAGAAGGAATACTACGCTTTTGCCTGATGAAATAAGTAATTACTTACAGGGGAAATTATAGTGCTTTTTTTAAAAAATATATTGCCGAAGAAATTCAATTACCGCTTGATTGTAATGACATTTATATCAGGCTTGATTCCAATCACTATATTTAGTGTGTTGCTGGGTGTTTATAGAAGTGAATTTCACTTTAAAATTGATGAAGCAATTCAACAGGGAAGCAAGGAAGAATGGCAGCAAAGTGAAAAGATATTGCGACAGATGGCTGAGGAAAATATACGCCAGAAGGCACTTAGTGTTGCCCTTCAGTTAGACTTATACATTCAGGGCCATCCAGAAATGACGCTTCAGGATTTGCAGAAAAACCTTCAGTTCAGAGAGATAGCTATCCAGCCAATAGGTAAGACAGGATATACAGCCGTACAGGAATCTAATACCGCTATCAACCGTTTTCATAAAGATCCAAAAATTGAAAATTTAGACCTGCACAGTCTATCTGATAAACTGCCCGAGTTTTGGGCTATTATGAAAGCCAGCTTGGGTGGAAAACATTCAAGTGGATATTATAACTGGAAAGACCCTGATGGGAAAATACGCCAGAAATTCATGTATATTGCGCCCCTTAAGGAAAAGACCTTTAACGGTGCAAGGCTAAGCATTGCGGCAACTACCTATATAGATGAATTCACTTCTCCTATAAAAGCAGCTCATGATGCGAATCGTAGTACAGCCTACTGTCTCATAACAACAGTAGATAAACTTATACAATCCTTTAGGAATATGGGACTCATATGTATGGGTTTTGGAATTCTATTCATTTCCATATTGGCTTATTTTATTGGCACGTATTTTTCAAGGGCCATTACCCAGCTAAGGGAGGCACCAAGTGCAGTCAATCAGGGCAATCTCAATGTGAGATTAGAGCCATCTATTTCCGGCGATGTGGGGGAATTAAACAAAGATTTTAACAAGATGGTAGCACAGTTAGGGTCAACAACGGTCTCCAAAAAGCTAATGGAGGAGAGCGAGGAAAGATTAAGAAAGGCGAATGCTGAATTACTTGAAGAAATAGCAGAACATAAGAAGGCACAGGAGGAATTGGCAGAGAGTGAGCAAAAATTTAGAGCCTTTGCTGAAACAACCTCTATAGGTATATTGATTTATCAGGGGGAAGTGTTCATATACGCTAATCCTGCTGCAGAGAGTATTACAGGTTTCTCTGAAGAAGAACTGGCAGAGATGAAGTTTTGGGACAGAGTGCATCCGGACTTTCAGAATTTGATCAGAGAACGAGGGCTAATGCGTCTCAGTGGTGAATTTGCTCCTGCAACTAATTATGAGATTAAGATCATCACCAAAGAGGGGAAGGAGAAGTGGGTTAATATTACTGCAGGGTCTACATTATTGGGAGGGATACCTGCTGGAATAGTGACGATGTTTGATATCACAAAAAGAAAGTATGCAGAATCTCAATTGAAGGAGTCAGAAGAACGATACAGAACTGCAATTGAACGCTCGAATGATGGGGTAGCAATTATTAAGGGAGACACCCTTTTATTTGTTAATCAAAGATTGGTGGAAATTTTCGGTTACAATTATCCTGATGAAATCGTGGGAAAACCTTCAACAATGATGGTTCATTCTGATGATGTGGAAAGGGTGATTGATATAGATCGCAAGAGGCGGGAAGGAGAAGAATCCCCTTCCATGTACGAATTTAAAGGGGTCAAAAAGAATGGGGAACCCGTTTATATTGAGACCTCTGTTGCAAATATTATATATCTTGGAGAGCTAGCTTTTTTAGCCTATTTAAGAGACATCACTGACCGCAAGCAGGTGGAAGAAAAACTAAGATACTTGAGCCTTCATGATTCCTTAACGGGCCTCTATAATCGTGTCTACTTTGAAGAAGAAATGCGGCGCCTCGAGAGTGGACGTTTTGATCCAATAGGTCTGATCATGTGTGATGTTGACGGACTTAAACTTATAAATGACACCCTTGGGCATGACAAGGGAGATGAATTACTTTTGGCAACAACACGTGTTATCAGGGAGTCCTTTCGTGGAAGTGATGTTGTTTCAAGGGTTGGTGGTGATGAGTTTGTAGTGCTCCTTCCAAACAGTCCAAGGCCGGTAGTTGAGAGTCTCTGTAACAGGATTTTAGATGCTGTTACGAAATATAATGAGGTAGAACCTGAATTATTACTGAGTATATCCTTAGGGTTTGCGACAAGGGATGGGGCATCTTCAAGTATGGCTGAACTCTATACAGAGGCTGATCACAATATGTACAGGGAAAAGCTGTACAGGAGCAAAAATACACGAAACACAATTGTTCAGATACTCATAAAGACAATAGCAGAAAAAGACTTTATAAATGAAGGTCATTTGGAGCGTCTTCAGAAGATGATGGTAGCAGTAGCTACTGCTATTGGAATGTCGGAGCGCAACATAAATGATTTACGTCTTTTTGCACAGTTCCATGATATAGGCAAAGTGGGCGTACCAGATCACATTCTTTTAAAACCTGCTCATTTTGACCAAGATGAAACTGCGGAAATGAAGAGACACAGCGAGATAGGACACCGCATTGCACAATCCGCCCCTGACCTTGTTCCAATTGCTGATTGGATTCTCAAACACCACGAATGGTGGAATGGTGAGGGCTATCCCCTTGGTCTTAAGGGGAAAGACATTCCACTTGAGTGCCGCATACTCACAATAGCCGATGCCTATGATGCTATGACTAATGATCGTCCCTACCGCAAGGCCATGTCTCATGAGGAAGCGATATCTGAACTCAAAAGATTTGCAGGGGTTCAGTTTGACCCTGAACTGGTGGATTTATTTTTAGAAACTGTGAATGGTTCGTAGTAACAAATTCTGAGTTCTAAACTCCACACGAATCGTGTATCCTATGGTATAAAAAGATCGGTGAATTTGAACTGTTCTCCGTCAAACAAGCCTCTATCGCTCAACTTTAGTTTTGGTATCACAAGAAGAGCCATAAACGACAGGGTCATGAATGGGGCTCTAAGGTGTGACCCCAGATACTTGGCAAGCTTATCGAGCTTAGAATATTGATCTGCAACACTAAACCCATCTTCATCAGTCATGAGTCCGGCAATGGGTAGCGGAAGCACTTCCTTAAAACCATCATATACAACAGCTAATCCTCCCCTGTGTTTGATAATCAGGTTTACAGCATTACATATATCATTGTCTGTTACGCCTACGGCTACTATATTGTGAGAGTCATGGGCAACCGATGAGGCAATCGCACCTTTTTTCAAACCAAAGTTTCTTACGAAGCCGATTGCGGGTTTGATATCTTCATAGCGATTCACCACAGTTAGTTTTAAAATATCCCTCTCAACATCAGAGACAAGATTATCGCCAGAGAATCCGGGTGTTACCTGGATTCTTCCGGTAACTACCTGGCCGTCTATCGCCTCGATAACGTTCATCCCGCTGCCTCTTGCTTTTACGGCAAAGTCAGCTACCTCCTTTTCTTCTGCTTTAAACTTATTCAGATGGGGTACTGATAATAAGTGGGGCAATAATGTTTTGCCATTTTCTGCAACTATTTTTCCATTAATATATGTCCTTAGAACATTAAGCCTATTAAAATTATCTACCTCGATAAAATCTGCATAATCACCTATTCGGAGTAACCCAACATCGAGTCCATAGTGTATAACAGGGTTAACACAGGCACACCGTAATACGGTCATTATGTCAATATCCATTCTCAGCGCCCTTTTTACTAATTCATTGATATTTTCTTTAACCAGATCATCCGGGTGTTTATCGTCGCTGCAAAACATACATTGCCCGGGAGATTTTAATATAAGAGGACTTAAAGTATCGAAATTTTTTGCAGCAGAGCCTTCTCTAATAAGGAGGTTCATACCCAAAGACAATTTTTCTTCCCCTTCATCAAACTGAAAGGTTTCGTGGTCGGTAGTTATGCCTGCGCTGATATATTTTTCGAGTGCCTTTCCTCTTAAGCCAGGGGCGTGACCATCAATATTTTTACCGTATTTCTTTGCAACCTTTATCTTCTTTATGACATTCTGGTCGTCATTTAAGACGCCAGGGAAATTCATCATTTCGCTCAGATATTTTATTTCGTTATGGCTGAGTAAATTATCCACTTCAGCAAAGCTAAGGGAAGCACCAGCCGTCTCAAAAGACGTTGCAGGGACACAGGACGGTGCGCCGAAATAGAATTTGAAAGATACAGTTTTGCCATTCTCCACCATATATCTAACGCCTTCTATGCCAAGTACATTTGCAATTTCATGGGGGTCAGACACTGTAGCAACAGTACCGTATATTACCGCCAGTCTCGCAAATTCGGATGGTACCAACATAGAACTTTCAATATGGACATGGGAGTCTACGAAACCAGGAATGATAAATGTATTATAATGCTTATCATCTCTTGTGATACTCGTAATCCTGTCATTCTCTATCTCTATAATTCCGGAGAATATTGTTGAATTCAATACATCGACTATGTTACCGGAGACTTCCATGCTTCAGAAGGACGAGGGATGATCGCTATACTGGGACGAGGGACGAATTTTCATACGTCCTAATGAGTCCCGTGTACACACGGGATGAGTGGTCGTACGAACGAATTCCTCAATTTACGGGATGAGTGGTCGTCCATCGTATATAAGCGGCTATCATGCTTTGATAATCACCGTATCTTTGTATGCCCGCATGTACGCGTTGATATTTTTTTGTGCAATCACTCCAAACCTATTCCTTATAGGTTCCTCTAATGCCTCTATATCAACAACATTTGTTGCTTTAATAAGGGAGCCCAACATTGTAGTATTCGTTATGGGTACACCAAGTTCCTCCCTTGCTATTTTTGATGCATCAATATAAGCAATATTGTGGCCAGGAAAAATTTTTTTGAGCTCGTCTGCAGATTTGTTTGAGTTTATGATAATAAAACCCTCTTTTTTTAAACCATCGGTTGGGTTTACGGCACCAAGCAGTGTTGAATCTAATATGATAACGTGATCTGGCTTATATACCTTTGACCTCAATCTGATAGGCTTGTCAGAAACCCTTAAAAATGCCTGAACCGGAGCCCCTCTTCTTTCTGGACCAAAACTCGGGAATGCCTGAGCATAAAGACCTTTTTTGATAGCTGCTTGTGCGATGATCTCCGCTGAGGTTACTGCTCCTTGACCGCCTCTTCCATGAAACCTGACCTCTATCATTAATCTTCTCCTTTCGTTATAGATATATTCTTTATTCTCCATTCTGTACCTTTTGGTGTATCCAATAAAATTATGCCCTTATTTGCAAGCATATCTCGAATCTCATCTGCTTTCTTGTAATCCTTGTTTTTTCGTGCCTCGATCCTTTCCCTTATTGTGTTTTCAATGATGGCAGGGTCAAGACCGATACGCTTCAGATGTTGCATTTTTTCATGTGATGCGAATGTATTTAAATTATCTTTCAAAAGCCCGAGGATATTTGCAAGTGAAATGAGAACATGATTTGTATATACAATAAATGGAGTAATCTCGCTACTTTGTTCGTCTAACATTTTATTCAGAATTTTTGAGAGCTCAAAAATGTATGATAAGGCGAGGGCAGTATTAAAGTCGTCATCCATTGCCTCGTAAAATTTTTTTTCAAGCTCATCAGCTTCCATGTATTGCCTGGGTACAACCTCTCTTGCCTTTCCCATTTCAAAGACCCTCTCAAGGGTAAAGTAGAGTCTGTGGAGCGCACTATTGGTATCCTCAATAGATTTTTCATTGTAATCAATGGGGTTTCTGTAGTGGGTTGAAAGAAAAAAGAGTCTCAGCACTTCTGGGTGGTAATCCTTGATAAAATCCTTTATCAGCAATATATTCCCGATAGATTTTGACATTTTTTCCCTTTCAATATTCACAAAGCCATTGTGAACCCAGTAATTAACAAATCTTGCATCTGTTGCCGATTCTGTCTGGGCCCTTTCATTTTCATGATGGGGGAATATCAGGTCCTTGCCTCCCCCGTGAATGTCGAATGGGTTGCCGAGGTATTTAGTACTCATCACTGAGCACTCTATATGCCAGCCAGGCCTGCCTTTTCCGAAAGGGGCTATCCAGGATGGTTCCCCTTCTTTTGATTCTTTCCAGAGGGCAAAATCAAGGGGGTTTCTTTTTCTTTCATTTACCTCTACCCTTGCTCCTGCCATCATTTCTTCCAGTGTTCTTTTTGATAGTTCACCGTATCCCTTATAACTTTCAACAGAGAAATAAACATCACCATTGACCTTATAAGCGTTCCCCTTTTTCAGGAGTGTCTCTACAAGACCTATCATATCATCTATATGTTCAGTTGCCTTTGGTTCATAGGTAGGCCTTAAAATATTTAAGGCCTCCATATCTTCATAAAAGGATTCTATATACTTTTCCCCTACATCTTTCCAGGAAATACCCTCTTCGTGAGCCCTTTTTATTATTTTATCATCGATATCTGTGAAATTCTTTACATATACAACATCATAACCATTTGCTTTGATGTATCTATATATCGTATCAAATACAATTGCACTTCTCGCATGACCGATGTGACAGTGGCTATAGACTGTCACACCACAAACATATAATTTAACCGAATTCTCACTGAGAGGGTTAAACTCCTCTTTTTTCCCTGAAAATGTGTTATAGACCTTCATCCCCATGTACCCGTATTTTTAACACAGCGTGTAATATATTGTCAAAATTTACTTTGTATTAGTAGTATTTCCGATGCTGTTAAATATCATGCCCGGATTTGTTGTCAGGCCTGTAAACAGGTATCACATAAGGGCCCTCTGGGATGACGGCCACATGTTTATCATTTTTCTCTTTTACACTTTTTTCGATTGCTTCTGAAAGAGATTCTATCATGTTGATACCGGTCAATGCCCGTTCATCTTTTGAAAGACATTCGCTGTACAGGTGTATCGTTCCTGTTTTCATGGCTTTTACCTGCATGACCGATTCCCACTCATCAATAGAAGCGTACTTCTTTTGTGATGTCTCTTTCAGGAATCTATCCATTCCCATATTTATTAATTTAGCCTGGGATTCAGCATATTCCTGAGTTCCTAACCCCTCCAAACATTCAGAAACAATAAAAAGGTTGCAGCCTTTTTCAAGTATATCTGAAACCCCCACCATCCCCTTGACTGTCTGATAATAATTTCTATCGAGAGGATAACCAGCAGCACTTGTCACTACAGTATTGAACCTTCGATTCACAGGGATTTCAAAATAAGGGCGTGCAAAAGAAGTAGCGGCAAGATGGCTTTCCTCTATACTACCGAAATTAACAAAGGATAGGTTGCGGTCCTCATCGATAACCGTATTTATTGCAAGGCTCCCTCCAACCATCCGGACCACAGCCAGCTGCTCCTCGTGTAAAGGATTTCCATCCAGCACACAATTTGTCACCTTCTCATGTTCCAGCATCCTTGTAGAATGCAAAACCCTTATGGTCTCGTGATGGGCAATACCGGGAATAATGACCTTTCGCCCCCCGGAGTAACCAGCCATAAAGTGAGGTTCAACAAGACCAATAACAACACGTAGATCCGCATTCACAAAACGGCGATCAAGTTTCACAGGCATTCCACGTGGCGTGTTTCCCAGATACACGTGGTCTTCATCATTTCTGGCAAAATGGTTTACTACCTGCACGTTTTTTAGAACCCAATCGCTTCCAACCAGTTCTCGGAGTTCATCACCTTCGTTGGGCCCATGAAGGCCGGTCGCTACAACGACTGTTATAGAAGCCGGTTTTACTCCTGCTTTGATCAGTTCTTGAATAAGGACTGGCAAAACAATCGAATTAGGAACAGGTCTTGTATTATCACAGATAAGGATGCAAATACTTTTACATCCTTTTGCCTCTTCGATCAATTGTTTACAACCAACAGGCTGTGAAAAGGCAGATCTTACTGCACCTTCAGGGTCTTTTAGAATGGGCATTACCTCTTTTTGAATTATTGTTACTTCAAGATCGTCACGAAGATCAAGAGGAAATCCCCTTTTCCCATATTTCATAACTACGCGCATATCATCCCTCGGCAAAAATCATTATTTCCGCCACGAAAGACGTTTCTCCAGTTTATTTATACACTACCTTTAAATTCACACACAATAGTTTAATATTGATGGGCACAGTAATTTCTTGACTTAAATAAAGTCGTGGAATTCTACCACGGGTGATAGTAAAATTATTAACAAAATTCATGATTATAACTGGAGGTAGATATGCCAACAAAAAAGTCGGTAAAAAAAGGTAATATTGTCAGACTATGGAGGTGTGAAATCTGTGGAGATCCTTATATTGGAAATAACCCGCCTGCTAATTGTCCATTCTGTGGAGCGTATAAAAAGTACATAAAAGTGGTAAAAAGGGCGAAGGTTGATTTCAATGTTACGTTGAATGAGAAGGATAAAGCAAATGCTGAACATGCCTTACAGGTGGAGATAAGCAATGCTGCGTTTTATTCCTGCGCTGCTGAAAAAACAGATAACAACGAAGGGAAACTGTTATTCAAGGCCTTAGGGAAAGTTGAAACAGAGCATGCAGCTATATGGAGAAAAATATTGAAGCTTAAAAGTGTGCCGCAGGGAAGTGAGACATGTCATACACGCAATAAAAAGAATCTGGAAGAATCTCATGCAAGGGAAACAAGGGCAATCGGGTTTTACAGGCAGGCAGCAAAAGAGGCCAAGAATAAGAGGGTAAAACAGATATTTCAGGCCCTTGTTGAGGTAGAAACAGACCACTTAAAACTGTCAGAGGAGAGACTGAAATAATACAGCGGTCAGCCATCAGCAGTGAGCTGTCAGCAAATGCTTTGCTCGTAGAAAGTTTTGTAGATTAGAATTTAAGGCTGAACGCTGACTGCTGAGGGCTAATAGCTATATAACTACACCATCAGATATTTCTTTTTGACTTCTTCGTTCGCTTCAAGTTCTGCAACTGTGCCCTCAAAGCGAATCCTGCCGTTGTCAATAACGTAAACCCTGCTTATCATCTTAAGGGCGGATTTTATATTTTGTTCGGATAAAAAGATGCTGATCCCTGCATCCCTTAATTTTAGGATTTGTTTTTCAAGATCGCGGACGATTAAAGGCGCCAACCCCTCTGTTGGTTCGTCCAGCAGAAGAAGGTCTGGACTTCCCATTAGTGCTCTGGCAATGGTGAGCATCTGCTGTTCTCCACCACTTAAATTACCGCCTCTTCTTGTTTTCATCTCTTTAAGGGCAGGAAATAATTCATATACCCTGTCTTTATTCCAGTCAGTTTTTCTGCTATGAACAATTTCAAAGTTGTCGTCCACGCTTAAATCAGCAAAAACCCTTCTATCATCGGGCACATAACCTATGCCTTTCCTGTAAAGTATGTAAGGTTTTTGTCCTGTGATATTTTCACCGTTAAATGTAATGGTTCCTTCCCTGGGGGGCGTTAATCCCATTATGCTTCTCATCGTGGTGCTCTTTCCAGCCCCATTTCTCCCGAGAAGACCTACGACCTCTCCTTTTGAGACGGTTAACGATACATCAAAAAGGATATGACTGAGACCATAGTATGTATGTATACCATTCACATTAAGCATGCATCGCCCCCGCCAAGATATGCATCCTGTACCGCCTGGTTACATCTCACTTCATCACAGGAACCCTGAATAATTGTAGCCCCTCTTACCATAACCATTATCCTGTTTGCAATGCCAAAAACAATTTCCATGTCATGCTCGCAGAACAGAATGGTGAGCCCCATCTTTTCTCTGAGTTGCTTAATAAGCTCAATACAGTGCTCGGTTTCTTCTGGAGCCATTCCTGCGGTTGGTTCATCGAGAATAAGGAATTCAGGATTACCCCCTAACGCCATAGCTATCTCAAGGACCTTGCGGTCGCCGTGGGAGAGCAGGGCAGTCGTGCGGTCTTTTTTACCAATTAAACCAACGTTCTCCAGTATCTCATTTGTTTCCTTGATTGCCAATTTTGTTGAAGGGGTAAATAGGTTCCATGTCTTTTTTTCCCGGGAAAGTACAGAAACCTGGACATTCTCAAATATAGTAAGTCTTTGAAACACATTAACTATCTGAAAAGATCGTGAAATCCTTTTTCTGCATACCGTATAGGGAGGCAACCCTGTAATATCCTCGTTCTTAAAAAAGACCTTCCCACTATCAGGTTTTAATATTCCCGTGATAACGTTAAAGAGTGTAGTTTTACCAGCCCCATTTGGACCAATAACCGCAACGATTTCACCCTGCTCGACTTCAAGGTTGGCATTGTTTACTGCCATGAACCCATCAAAGGATTTGAATACAGACTGTGCTTTTAACACACTGATCACTCCTTAATCACTGGTTCTATGATCACTCTCTTCAGCTTTTCTTCTATATAACCAAGTACCCCGTTTGGAAGGAAGAAGATCACGAGCATCATTAATATACCAAGAGCAAGTGACCAATAGACAGTAAAGGTACTCACAAATGTTCTGAGGGCGATTATTATTGCTGCACCGAGCATGGGCCCTAAGAAGGTGAACCACCCACCAAGCAGGCACATAATACAAATTTCGAGTGAGAGGGTCCAGAAGAGCATGTCGGGAAAAACAGTAGTGTCTACCACAACAAAGAGGGAACCTGCAACTCCCGCAAAGAATCCTGCAATTATTAATGTGAGGAGCTGATGGAGCTTGACATTTATCCCTATCATCTCACAACGTACCGGATTATCGCGGATTCCCTGGAGGACGCTCCCAAAAGGGGATTTTACTATCTTATACATTGCGAAAAGGCAGATTAATGTAACAATCAAAGTAAAGTAGTAAGCATTATTTGGGGATGAAAGAATATCAGGCAATGGGATTCCATGTATGCCGTCATCGCCTCCAGTAAAAGAATACCACCTGTAAACTATAATCCACACAAGAGAGCCGAGGGAAATCTGGAGCATAGCAAAATAAAGCTTTGAGAGACGGATACATATCCAGCCCATTATAAGCCCGAGGGCTGCTGAGACTAAAGGTCCTACTATAAAAGCAATCCATGGTGAAAGCCCTGTTTTTGTTAATATGAGCGCTGTCCCGTATGCCCCTGCACCATAAAATACAGCGTGGTGAAACTGAAATATTCCTCCATACCCGAGAACAAGGTTAAGGCTTGTTGCAAGGAGCCCGGTGAGTAAAATAATGGATAACAGGTAGAGGTAAAACCTCGGTAAAATGAGGGGTAAAAGGAACATGAGAATAAGAGTAGCAGCCCACCAGATATGACCCCTTCCCTCTAACATGCCTTTCAACATATAACGCTCCTGATGATTACCATGTAGATTTGAGAAGCCCCGTAGGTCTGAATAATAACACTACAATCACTGCGGCATAGGGAAAGACTATCCCAAATTGAGACCAGATCAGGATACCCAGCGACTGCGTCAGGCCAAAGATGAGAGCACCAAGAAGCGCTCCCCAGATATTACCCAAACCACCTATAATCACAATGAGAAATGCCTCTATAATAAGTGTATGGTCCATTCCCAGCGTCACGCTTACAGTAGGTGCAACCAGTGCCCCGCCAAGTCCTGCCAGAAGACAGCCTATAACAAATACTATGGCAAAGACCCAGCTTACATTGATACCAACGGCACCAACCATTTCCCTATCAACTGTAGCAGCTCGCGAGATCTTTCCTATCTTTGTTTTGTTTACGATGAGCCATAGAGCGACCGCTACAATAGGTCCAATGATAAGAAGGAAAAGATTGTAAAGAGGGAAGGGCAGCCCTCCAAACAGGTTAACAAATCCCTGAAAAACCTGGGGTACCGGTACTGATTTGTACTCAGCACCCCATACGATTTTGACAAGATCGCCAAAAATAAGGGAAACTGCGAATGTGAGCAAAAGGAGCATGAGATGTTCCCTCTCATATAGATATTGAAAAAGCCCCCTTTCTGCTATAAGACTCACAAGTGCTACCCCAAGGGGCGCTCCAACCAGCGCTAACCAGAATCCTGTATCACCACCACCAAAAACCTTGGAGATAGTGAAAGCCATAAAGGCCCCTATCATATACAGGGAGCCGTGTGCAATATTTGGGATCCTGAGCACGCCCAGTATAAGGCTTAGGCCGGAGGATACTATGAAAAGGATTGTAGTTCTACTCAAACCCACGAATATCTGGGCCAAGACTCTTGGTGGACATATAGTGTAGATAAAGTCCGTTATTTTCTCCCAAAAATGCTATTTTTTACGGGTTTGCAAAATCTCCTTACATGTGGGCATATAATCCTTTGAAGATATAATCTGGGTATCGCCTGATACGAGAAAATCATATTTCGGGTCTTTCTTTGTCACACCAAAATATGTCGGGAGCTCAAGCTGGTGGTCACAGGCCCTTATTGATAATGGTCCGACAGGGCTATCAAGCTTTAAACCCTCAAGGGCTTTGATCAAAGCTTCATTATTTATCTTTCCTGCCTTTTTAAAGCCCTCGGCTATGAACTGGGCAGTCATATATCCCACTAAGGCACTGGCTTTCGGGTATCTATTGTAGCTCTTTTTAAATTCTTCAGCAAACGCCTTGTTTGCAGGTGTATCGGGTAAGTAGAAGAGATAATTGGCGGTTCCATAAACACCCTCGGGAGCATCCTTACCCTGTGGCAAAAGCGTTCCAAGCTCATTGGCTGTATGCTGGTAGAACGGTATTTTCTGGCTTAACCCTGTTGCCTTTGCTGCCTTCTGGAAATTCACCATTGAACCGCCACCGGTTGCCACTATGATAAAATCCGGCTTAGCAGCAAGAATCTGGGTAATATAGGGAGTAAAGTCTGCCTCTCCAACCTTCCACCAGGTTTGTCCAAGGATTATGGCTTTCGGGTTAAACTTCTGTATATTCTCCCAGACGTTATTTGCGATTGCGTGCCCATACTCGTAATCGTCCCCGGCAATCCAGTATTTTGTATATGGTTTTTTACCAAGGACATAGCCGGCAGCCCTGCCAGCCATCATAGTATTCTCATTCATATTGAACACATAACGGTGTCCCTTCTCTCCGACAATTTTATCGCTCTTTGAATAGGTAACAAAGAATGGGATCTTTTCCTTCTTTGCAAAGTCGGATACTGCCAATGCAGTAGCACTATTGATTGTACCCATGAGTATGTCAACCTTTTCTTTAAGAACCAGTTCTTTTGCCATAGCTAATCCTATATCTGGTTTAAACTTCTCATCCCTTGTTGTATATTCAATCTTTTTTCCAAGCACCCCGCCTTTGGCATTTATTTTTTCAACAGCCATTTTAAATCCATCAAGTACATCTAACGTATAAGCGCTGGGAGGGCCTGTATAGGTATCAACAATACCTACCTTAATCGTATTTGCCGCATTGGATGTCGGACACATAAAAAATAGACCAAACAAACCGACCAAAAAAATTGAAAACCATTTTGATTTTTTCATAATACTACCCCCTTCATAATTTTAAATCATTTAAACTACACAATAATCATTTGTAAAACATAAAGCGCTTTCTTGTCAATACTAATTTAGCATTTTCAACCCTTTAATTCTCACTGCATACATAATGGAGGATATCCTTTTTTGCATATCCCTCTAAATTTCCTTTTGAAATCTCGTTCTCTTGCTTAGAAATGTTCTTCGTCAGATCATTCACTAATCAATAAATGTTTTAAAATAATTT
>Ga0209609_10000224_pt1 | contig 34454 bp, 35 predicted proteins | sample LakKivw325mmetaG_FD_184136 | JGI IMG/M metagenome (GOLD analysis project Ga0209609, IMG submission 184136) | Anoxic lake water microbial communities from Lake Kivu, Rwanda to study Microbial Dark Matter (Phase II) - Lake Kivu water 325m metaG... | ecosystem: Environmental > Aquatic > Freshwater... | reverse complement strand
TGATATGACTTATCTTTATGCTCATAAAGAAGCCTGCCATCAGAAGAAAGGACCTTTTCCACTATGTAAGGAGAGTGATATATACCGCCACTTCCAAGAGTTGCATAAGCATTTGCCATTTCTAACTGTTTCACTTCAAAACTTCCAATAGCAATAGAAGGATAGGGCATTAGAGGTGTAGTAATACCTAATTTCCTGGCGGTGTAAATAACTCTTTCAAGACCGACTGTTTGCGCAGTCATTGCAGCACAGACATTCGAAGACTCATTAAGTGCGTTTCTCACACTTAATTTTCCAAAGTATTCCTTTGTCCATTCATGTGGAGTCCAGTTATCGACAGTATATGGTTCAGAAAAAAGTATAGATGAAGGGGTAAGTGAACCGAAAGAAATGGCTGCAGTGTAATCAAAAATTTTAAAAGATGAACCTGGCTGCTTTAGAGCAAGCGACCTATTGAATTTTGTGTTGCCGTAATCTCTCCCGCCAACCATAGCAAGAATGGCTCCAGTTTTAACATCAACAGCAGTAAGGCTTGCTTCTGGTTGTATAACACCCTTGGAATCCATAATTCCAGTCGGAAAAACCTTGTCTTTTTCTGCCTGTTCAAGCACTTTATCAATGGCTTTCGTTCCTGCCATTTGAAGCTCTGGCATTATTGTGGTATAAATCTTTAAACCCCCCGAATAAAGGGCTTTTCCGCCGAATTTCTCTGCAACAATTTGCTTTACATAATCCAGGGCATAACCCATATTGTCCTTAATTGATAGAGATTCAGAAATTTTTAATTCTTCACTAAATGCATTTGTAGCCTCTTCTTCATTGATAGTCTTCTCTAAAACCATTTTATCAAGAACTTCTTTTTGGGCTCTCTTGGCAGCTTCATAATCAATAAATGGATTAATTGCTGATGGAGCCTGGATAACACCGGCAAGCATTGTGGACTCAGCAAGATTTAGATCAACAGAATGTTTCCCAAAATATACTCCTGCTGCAGATTCAACACCGTAAGCTCCTGAACCAAAATAAATTTGATTTAAATACATCTCAAGAATCTGATCTTTTGTAAACTTTTTCTCAAGCTCTATTGCTATGAGTGCTTCTTTTAATTTCCTTTCCGCCGTTTGTTCCATTGTAAGGAACATACTTCTTGCGAGTTGTTGTGTTATAGTGCTTGCACCTTCTTCAAGGCTAAAATGAGTTATATCAACCCAAATTGCTCTCATTATTCCTCTATAGTCAAGTGCTCCGTGCTCATAAAACCTTTTGTCCTCCTGTATTATTACTGCTTTTTTTAGAGCATCTGAAATCTTATCAAGAGGAACATAAACCCTATTTTCAAAAGCATAAACGTTCGTTATCAATTTCCCCTGATAATCAAAAATCTGTGAGGCTTGATCAGGGGAAAAAGTAAGAATATCAATGCTCGGAAGATCCTTAGACAGTACATTTAAATATACAACTCCACCAATCAACCCAGAAATGACAATTATAAAAAATAAAATCAAAACAGTCTTTAATAATGCGCCAAAAACTGACCTCTTTTTCTTTTTCATATTCATTCACCCATGTAATTTGTATTATACTTTAAAATTTAAAAATACATAAAAAGGCAATTATTTCCACTATATTACTTAATTTCGCTTTTATATTTAGAAATTCACAATAAAAATACTTTAAAATGTGGCACTCGATTTTTAATTGAAATCTTTTGATTCATTTCAATAAGCATAAAAAGCAAATTTTAAATCATTTTGTGTTCTTCTTATCATTGATGGTCCCTTTAAAAAACAATATAAAAAGAAGCCCTAGCAATCCTTCTATAAAAAGAAGAATTTTATAAAGCATGGGAAGTTTATAGCGGCGCAGTACAACAAGACTTATAAAGCCACCTAAGAACCACAAAGTTAAAACTATTATTAAATATTTCATTCCCCGCTCCTTTACTAATAAGAACTTAATTAACAACTAATGCTTTTAAACTATAAACTACCTTTAACATAATATTTGCCAATAGCAGTGGTTCTTAATTCTCCATTCAGATCACTAATTTCGCCTCTGGTTTCAACAATTCTATGGTATTTTTTTCCAATCCAGGCTTTTGTAGTTAATCTTTCTTTAATAAAACAACGTTTTAAGTATTTTATATTCAACTCTACAGTATAAATTGCAGTATTATTAGTGAAAATTGTATTTGCCATTGCATCATCAAGAATTGCCGCTAATATGCCACCATGAACAATATTTGGATATCCTTCGTACTCTTTTTCAAGTTCAAATTCTGCTATAACGGTATTGTCATCAATATTCTTAAATTTAAGGTGAAGGGATCTTGGATTATTCTTGCCGCATACAAAACAACAATTTACTTTTTCCAATCTCAATCAGCTCTTTCTAATGGCGCATATCTTAAATCAAGTTTCTTTATCCCAATTTTCAAAAAATCGATCACAGCATAAGGTATCTCAGATTCAGGATGTACCTCAACAACTTTGCCTATGCCCCAAATTTTATGCAAAACATGATCTCCTGGATTAATCGGGAAAGAGGAAACACTCCTTTCCGCCCTCATAAACTCAGAAATATTTATTTCTTCTAAAAATCTGGATGGTTTGGTAGGCCCAAAATAACCGAACCTACTTCTCCGTAAAGCATAGCTAAAAAACAACTTTTCTTTTGCTCGTGTTATACCCACATAGCATAGTCTTCTCTCTTCCTCGATATCTTTCTCGGATTCGAAAGAGCGGTAATGTGGTAAAAAGCCTTCTTCAAGACCAACAAGAAAAACTACAGGGAACTCAAGTCCTTTTGCAGAGTGAAGAGTCATAAGAGAAATTCTATTTCCCCCTTTTGCTTCATCTATATCGGCCACAAGAGAAATTTGAGTCAAAAGACTCGCAAGGTCTGGTTTTTCTGATTGTTTAGAAAACTCACTGACCATGTTAATAAATTCTTTTACATTCTCAACTCTTGATTCTCCTTCAATTTTATCTTTGCCCATCAAATAGTTATAAAAATTAGTTTTTGAAATAATCTCTTCTACTATATGCGTCAAACTGAGCTTTTTTGATTCCTTAATTAAGTCCTTGATAATTTCGAAAAAGCTTTTTAAGTTTTTCTTTGAAGATTCTGCAATATCTCTGTTAATTAGAATATCAAGAGATTTAAATAGTGAAATACCCTTTTCTATACTAATACCTTCAATTTTGGAAATAGTCGCTTCCCCAATCTTTCTGGGAGGAGTATTAACGATGCGCCTGAAACTTATATCATCATCTGGATTATTAATCAAAGATAAATAGGCTACTATATCCTTAATTTCAGACCTACTGTAAAAACGTACTCCACCAATAACCTGATAAGGAATTCCCTCGCTTATAAGATACTCCTCAAAGATTCTTGACTGGGCATTTGTTCTGTAAAGTATTGCGAAATTTTCATACTTTCTTCCCTCACTCCGAGTAAGTTCTTCAATTTTATTGACAGCAAATCTTGCTTCATCTATTTCATCCATAGCCTCGTAGAAGTTTACAGATTCAGATATGCTCTTTTCACAAAAAAGTTGCTTGTTGCTTCTGCTCCGATTATGCTTAATAAGCCTGTTGGCTGTGTTCAAAATTTCCTGTGGTGATCTATAATTTTGTTCGAGCTTTAAAATTTTTAAATCCGAAAAATCTTCCTGTATCTCATCAATAAACTTTACGCTTGCGCCTCGGAAAGAGTAAATACTTTGATCATCGTCTCCCACAACGGTTAATCTTTTATGAATCTTTGAAAGCAATTTGATGAGTTCATACTGCATCAAGTTTATATCCTGATACTCATCAACAAGAAGATACTTAAATTTGTTCGAATAATAATAAGAAACGTTATCGTGCTCTTTAAGCAATTTAACTGTGAGGAAAATAAGGTCATCGAAATCAAGAGAATTATTTAATTTTAGAAATATCTCGTACTCAGTATAAATAGACGAAACAACTTTTTCGATATATTCTCTGGCTTGCAACTTAAATTCCTCGGCATTGATAAAATTCGTTTTAGCATTGGAAATATAATTTTTAACAGTTGACGGCTCAAGATACTTTGTGTCGATATTGAGCCTTTTCATTACTTCTCTTATTGCACGCTCAGAATCTTCTTCATCCAGTATTGTAAAATTGCTCTTAAAACCAATTACTCCTATCTCCCTCCTTAAAATTTTCGCGCAGATTGAATGAAAAGTGCCAATCCAAAGATTTTTTATTTCACTACCAAGTAAATTCTCTGTTCTTTCTTTCATTTCTGTAGCAGCTTTGTTAGTAAAAGTCACTGCCAGGATACGAGAAGGAAGAACCTTAAGCACGTCAATTAAATAAGCAATTTTATAAGTTATCACCCTTGTTTTTCCTGAACCTGCGCCTGCAAAAATTAATAATGAAGAATCATTAAGGGTTACTGCTTTTTTTTGTGCTTCGTTCAATTCCGCTAAGAAGTCCTTCAATGCTAAACTCCAGGAATTGATTGCAAAAGCGGGGAAATAATATTAAACAAAGAGACAGAATATACTATGCCTAATAAAATTACAACTATAATTGGTATGAAAAATATACCAAGCGCAGTTCCTTTGTTAACCTCAAATATTTTTCCAATAGCAATAATATAAAGAATAATTCCCCATACTATAAATAAAATAGTAAAATAATATGGCAATTCGAATCCAAATAAACTCATTGTAAAAGCGCTTACTGCCTTACTAATAAGTGATGGGACCGACGCAAAAGTAAAGCTAACAAAAAGAGCAATTCCATTTGTTCTTTTTGTAAAAAATTCACCAACAAGTGAAAAAATTCCTGCAGTCAAGAAAGTAAAAACAAAAGGCAAGATAATTAATATAATTACGATCGAGGGCGAATGAATGTAATTAGAAAAAACACTAGAAAAACTTCTTTGCAGTTCACTAATAATAGAAGGGGTTTCGGCGGCTTTTGATGATAGGAAATACTCCATTGAAATATAAAATGATAAATAAGAAACTACACCAAAAATAAAAAGATATGCAATTGTTGCGTACAAAGGCTTTCTTTCTTTAATATACTGAAAAGCCTCATCAGGTTTCGAAATAACTCTCCAGAATAACTCAAAAGTTTCAAGCATATTAATCTCCCGTAACCAAAATATATTGAATTTCAAAGGGTTTTAATCCCTTAAGAAGGTTTACATTTGAATTAAATATAGAACTGAAAATCGAAAAAATACTTTTCGGTATTTTATGCTCAATAATCACTGGCTCTCCCATAATTCCAATATCTTTTGCAAGGGAATTAATTGTTTGCTCAAGACTTCCTATTTCATCAATCAGTCCAATTGATTTTGCTTGCGATCCTATATATATTTGACCTTGAGCAATCTCTTTAAGTTTATCCAGATCAATTTTTCTACCTTTTGATACGACATTCAGAAACATTTGATACTCCTCTTCTATTATGTTTTTAAACATTACCTCTTCCTCACCTGTAAGCGATCTTGTAGGAGAACCCATATCTTTAAAAGTTCCACTTTTAATGATTTTTTCTTTAATTCCAATTTTGCTTAAAAGCTCCTGATAATCAATAAGTTGTATGATAACTCCAATGCTTCCAGTGATAGTGGACGGCATTGCAAAAATCTTATCACCTGTACAGGCAATATAATACCCCCCTGAAGCAGCTGTGCTTCCCATAGAAATATAAACCCTTTTACCTGTCTCTTCCTTAAATGTCTGGATAAGAGCGTAAATTTCCTCAGTCGGTTCGACAACTCCACCAGGACTATCTATCCTTATTACCAAACCTCTGGATAAAGATTTCTTTGCTTCTTCAAGCAAAGTCTTTACCTCTTCAGGAGTTATGAAAGATGAAGTTAAAGAACTCCTACCAATCTCGCCCTCTAATTTTATCAGAGATATAGAATTATCTGTACCAAGGTTCTCTTTCTTAATGCCAGGCATTCTGAATAAAGAAAAAATAATTATGGAAAGAATTATTACAACTACTACAAAACCTATAATTTTATTAGCTTTCATTGTTGATATGCTCCTTAATATATTTTAATAATTGTTTTATTCCATCCTCAATCGAAGATTCAAGAGTGCACCCGGCCGCTCCTGCATGACCGCCTCCTCCAAAATGTTCAGCAATCTTTCTTACATTCATTCCATTTTTCCCTCTCAGGCTGACTCTTACTTCTCCTTTTTTTGTTTCCTTAAAAAGAAGCACGATTTTTGAATCCTTAACTCTTCTCAGCACATCAATAATACGTTCAGTATCTTCTTCTATAGCATCAAATTTTTCAAGATCCTTAAGTGTGATAAAGGAGTATGCAATTCCATTCTCCACAGTGAGTCTTAAAAGAGAAGTGCCAAGGGTTTTTAAATGTCCCGGAGTTTCCCTTTCAAAAATCATGTTCGCAACAAATGATGGTTTCGCGCCATAATCAACCAACTTAGAAGCTGTATCAAAAGCAAGCTTTCCCGTATTAGCATAATGGAAAGAACCTGTATCGGTCAGTAGCCCTACAAATAAAGAATTACTTATATCCTCATCTATTGGGAATTTACATCTTTCTAGTATCTCAAAAATAAGAACAGTTGTTGATGGGGCAGCTGCATCTACAAAGTTGTAAATTGCAAAGTGGCCATTTGATACATGATGATCTATATTAATAGTTATTCTAAAAAGCTCAAGATTTTTTTCTAAATCTTCAATTCGGCTTGTCCCCGCTGCATCAAGCAAAACTCCTACTTCCATCTGATCAAGGGATCCAAGATTTTTATTTATGAGCTCATACCCTTTTAAGAAATTAAATTTTAAAGGTACGGGTTCGGGAACATTAAATAAAACTTTTTTACCAGCCAGTTTGAGAGAATTTCCAAGGCCTAAAAGAGAACCTATAGCGTCGCCGTCAGCATTAACATGGGTAAAAAGAGCAAAACTATTGTATTTCCTGAAAATATTGCAAATTTTATAAATATCATTCATCTTTTTCATTAAGTTCTTTTTGAATGTCTTCAAGAATCTTTAATACCCTGTCTCCCTTTTGAATTGAAAGATCGAAATGGAACGAAACCAGAGGCACTTTTCTCATGTCCTTTAAGCGAAAAGCAAGATCTCTCTGAATTTTCCTGGAAACTTTCGATACACTATTCATAACTTCGGTTAGTTTATTTTCTCTGTCAAAAACTGTATAAAATATTTTTGCATAGTGCAGATCATTCGAAACCTCTACATGAGTAACAAGGATCTCTCTAAGCAAAGGATTGTCCAAGGTTCTTAGATAATTTGAAACCTCCCTTTCAATTGCAGATTGAACGCGTGATTTTCTTAATTCACTCATTTTTAAAGCCCTTTCTGATTCCTGAAATAAGAAAAATTCCAATTAAAGCCAGAATCAAACTTGAAATTATTTCGAAATTCACTTTTATTCCTGCTATTAAGACTAATGATATAACAAATGTAAAAAGACTAAACAAGCCTATTAAATGTATATTTTCTAGCGAAAGAACTGAAACACTAAAGGATAAAAGAATTACACCCAAGATGTACCATGTATGAAGACCTATCCCAAAGACAAGAGCGAGGCCGAGACCAATAAGCAACAAACCTGCAAATATTTCCGCTTGCTTAAAATATTTTCTAACTGACTTGAATGCAACAAAAAATTTATTTACCGCAAAAGCCGTTAAAATAAAAGGTACTCCTAACCCCAGGGAATAAAAACTCAACAGAATAATACCTTTACTCATTGTGTCGTACGTGCTTGCCTGCGCAAGTATTGCACCAAGTATCGGACCAACGCATGGAGTCCATCCAAAACTGAACGCAACGCCAAGAAGAATTGCATTGAAAAAAGAAGGCGCTCTTTTCTTTATCTGTGTCTTTCTTTCATAATTAAGGAAATTTAACCTGATAATTCCGGTTGTATGCGCCCCAAAGAGAATTATTATTATCCCGGCAATAAGATCAAATATTTTTTTATTTCCAGCAAGCATTTTCCCGATCACAGAAGCAGAAGCTCCAAGAATAATAAATATAATTGAAAAACCTAAGACAAAAGCAATTGAATTAAAAATAACGCTTTGGGAAGTTCTCTCGTCTGCTTTCAAATCCTCAAGGGATACACCAGAAACATAAGAAACATATGCGGGTATAAGAGGTAACACGCAAGGAGAGATAAAAGATAAAAATCCTGCTATTATGGCTGTTAATATAGAAACACTGCTCATTTTTCCTCCTGCTCAAATTAAATTAGCAATACTGATAGTATACCTGTTATGAATATTCCGTCAAATGTACCTGCTCCACCAATACTTACAATAGGTGCACCAAGTCCAACTACTTTATTCAAATTCAAAATATCTGCACCTATAAGTGTTCCTAATGTTCCGGAAATATAAGCAACAGAAGCAGCATTGCCTCTCGTTAATAAAAATACAGTTAGAACAGTAATAAGTGGTGGAATGAAAAATGGAATTGCTATGCCCACTCCTTTCACAGGTCTTGCAAAGATATAACAAAATAGCGTAACTATAATTACAGCGACAATGGTGATCAAAATTTGAAAAAAGTGTCCTGAAAGAAGCATTCTCGACAATTCGTATACAGAAATTAACACCGGTAAAAGAGCACCTCCAACATTCATCGTCACTACTATATTTTCCGAGACTACAACAGGAATTCTGTAACTTACTCCAAAAAAATTAACCATCCTATTCTGAACAAATGGTATTTCAGCTTTTACTTCTTTGATGGGGATATTAATAGTACTGCCGACAAGTATCAAAATAAATAGCAAAAAACCAACTCCGGGAGAAAAACCAAGCCTCGAAAAGGCAGCAACAATACCCCCTGTATATAAAAAGATAAGGAGGGGCAAAAGCAAGAATAAAAGAAATAATAAAATCACGAATAAAGGAAAACTAATCGGCATAAAATTGAAATTTCTTCTCATCTTTTTCACCAATACATTATATTTAATTTATCAATTTTGCACTAAGTGAAAGTTATTTTAATTTTTTCTAAACTCGAGTATAATTTGTCAATGGGGTATACACCAGTTTTTGTGATTCGGTTATCTTATTTTATTGTATTTGTCCTTGGTTTAATAACTGGGAGCTTTTTGAATGTAGTTATCTACCGTATACCAAAAAACCAATCAATAATAATAAATCCTCCGTCACATTGCCCTGTTTGCAAAACAAAGCTAAAGTGGTACGATCTGATTCCAGTACTAAGCTATATTTTATTAAAGGGAAAATGTAGATACTGTAAATCTAAGATTTCTATCCAGTATCCTTTAGTTGAATTAGCTACAGGTTTAATTTTTATTTTATTTTTTCAAAAATTTGACTGGTCATTTCTATTTATTAAATGGGTAATTTTCTCAGGCCTTTTAATTGTAACTGGCGCAATAGACTTAATAGAAGGGGTAGTCCCTGACATAATCGTAATACCAGGATTAATTACCGGTATAATATTCTCTGTATTTTATGGCAAAAGTATTTTTCTTGAATCAATCTATGGTTTATTGTTTATGGCAGCATTTTTCCTAACTATCATTTTATTAACAAAAGGGGGGATGGGGTGGGGAGATTTAACCTTTGGGGCAATGATTGGTTCATTTCTGGGTTTTAAGTTTAGCTTAATAACCCTTATACTTTCATTTATTATTGGCTCAATAGCAGGATTAACTTTGATCATCGTAAGAAAGAGAAAACGAAAAGATACCATACCCTTCGGTCCATTTCTTTCAATTGCAGCATTCATTACTTCAATTTATGGTTTTGAAATTTTAAAAATGTATTTTAAATTTTTGAAATTTCCGTAAAATAAAGGAGGTTAGATATGTGTGCATGGTTAAATGGAAATAGGAAGGCACCTGTTATTGGAGTAGATCTAGGATCAGGCTTTATAAAAATGGCCCAGTTTAAAGAAGAACAAAATTCTTTAAAACTTGTAAATTTTGGCGTTCTTTCGGTCCCAGAGGGTGCTATTGTAGAAGGAAGAGTTGAAAAAACTAAAGAAATTGTAGAAATTCTAAAAGAACTGATATCATTTCATTCATTTGTAGGGAATAAAATTGTTGCAAATGTCTCTGGTCAACTTGTAGTAGTTAAAGAAATAATTATGGATGCACTCCCTGAAAATGAATTAGATGAAGCAATCAAATGGGAAATAGAAAAATTTCTTCCATTTTCTCTTGACAAAGCAGTTTTTGACTATCAAATTCTAAGTGAGGTTTTAGAAAGCGGAAGGGTAAAAAAATTAAACATCCTTATAGCAGCTGCACCACTCGAAGTTGTTGAATTAACTGCAGAATTGTTTAAAATGGCAAATCTTGACCCAGTAGCACTGGAAGTGGAACCATTTTCAATTCTAAGACTTCTTCGCTTTGATCCGAATTTTTCGTTTGAAAATGATGTTCTTTTTCCTGTTATTAATATAGGCTATAATTATACGTCGATCAATATGGTCGATAAAGGAATGGTAAGGTTTTCAAGAACAATTCCAACAGGGGGAAGAAAAATAACTGATTCTATTGCAAGCACGCTTGGTAAAAGTTTTGAGGAAGCAGAAGAATTAAAAATAAAAGAATTAGATCTCACTAAAGAAAACCCCCTGACTAAAGCTACATTAACATTACTCGATGGATTGACCCTTGAAATTAAAAGATCAATTAATTTTTACTTCAATAAGTTCAATGACGGGAAATCGATGGATACTGCTATTCTTCTTGAAGGTGGCTCTGCCAATATAAAGGGTATAGAAAAATTTATTGAAGATATGGTTGGTTTTCCTTCAGGAGTAAACAGGTTATTTACAAATATTGCTCGCTTTGATCCAAACTTATTTACAAAAGAATATTTATTCGAGATGGCACCAATGTTTTCTGTTGCAACAGGGCTCGCCCTAAGAGGACACGCGTTAAAAAACATTTCCAAAAAGAAAGTTCCACAAGAGCAAGTAAAAGGTGTTTTAACATATAAAAAGGGGTGAGAAATGTATAACATAGTAGATATAAATCTCCTTCCCGGCAAAAGAAAAAAACGAGTATCAAAGGAGAATCGTCAAATCATAACAATTGGCATTCTACTTTTTCTTATTGTTGCTCTTTTCTATGGAGGATTGAAATACCAGATATATACAAAAAATGCCCATTTAGAAGATGTAAACCTTCAGATCGCATCATTAAAAAATATTGAAGACACTTTAAACAGAAGAAACCAGCTTGGTGCAAAAGTATACTCGTATGAGAGTTCATTTGAAAAACTTATAAACTCGCAGATAACATGGAATAATATTATCAACCAGATCGGTAGTACTATACCAAAAGAAGCTTTTATAGATACAATTTCGACAGATAGAACAAAAAATTTGATTACTATATCAGGCCACACAGCCGATTTGCAAAAATTGGCATGGACTGTGAATTCTATTAAATCTAACGAAAACTTTAGCAATGTTCAAGTAGTTAATTATACTATTCCACTGGGAGTCTCAAAAACAAAACAAGGCGAACCCGAATATGCAACATTTGAAATCTCTTTTCAATGGAAGGAGATAAAAAAATGAGAGAACTTGATATAAAAATAGCAAAGCCAGCAACAAAAATAATTCTAATGGTTGTTTTATATGTAATAGTAATTTTAGCGTTTTCCTGGTATATCATAAAGCCTGATTTACAAAGACTTAATTCCCTAAATGATGAAATTTGGAAACAAGAGGAAAGATTAAATCTTTTATTAACAGCACAACAAAAAATTAAAACTATCCAAAATGATATTTCTGATTTTACAGCACGAATAACACAGCTTTCAAGTGTTTTCCCAAGCGAAAGTGATGAGTTTCTTTATGGTGAAGAAATTTTAATAATCGGGAAGAAAAACAATGTGACAATAACACAATTAAATTTCCCTAAAAAAACTCAAGGCGGACAAAATGAAAACAATATTTCTTTCAACGTCTCGTTTGAAAGTCAAAAACTTGATAATGCAAAATCATTTTTAGACTCCTTAAAATCTTTTCCACAAGTAACAGAACTCGATAATCTCAATATCAACTACACAAAAGATTCAAAAACTGGCGAGGCAAAGTACTTATTTTCAATAAAAGGTATAATTTACCTTTATCAGGGGAAGTGATAAAATGAAAGAAAAAGGAATAAAAAGAAGCTTCAAAAGGAATATTTCAAACGGTACGATTATTACAATTTTGATAATTTTTGCATTATTTGCTATCTGGAACTTTTATCTATTGCCAAAAATCTTTGAACCAAAGAAAATTCATATGCCTGCAGAAATACCGGTGGTTAAAAGAGGAAATATTGCTTTCATAAATACTGAAATTGAAAAGAGGCAGATGACTGTTCCTGCACTCATTGCACCAAAAGATGCCTTAGGAAAACCAAACCCTTTTGAGTAAAAGAAAGGATGAATAGATTAAATAAGTTCTTTGAAATTATCGACAAAAATAATATTGATGCTTTCCTTATTACGGGAATTCCCAACATTAGATACATCTCTAATTTTACAGGAGAAGAAGGGTTTTTACTTGGGTTAAACAAAGAAGTTTATCTAATAGTAGATTCAAGGTTTACAGATCAAGCAAAAACTGAAGTTGCCAAAAACATAATTGTTTTGGAATATAAAGGAAGCATTTCCGTATTCCTGCAACAAATGCTCTTAACCAAAAAGACTCATTGGCTTGGTATCGAGAAATCAAGGATAAACTATTCTTTATATTCTTCTCTTGAATCAATTCCTTTCCTGAAAGTTGTACCTACGACTGATTTAGTTGAAGGAATACGCATCGTAAAAGACAAAAAAGAAATTGCAATAATGAAAAGAGCTTTTGAATTATCAACAAAATCATTCAATGAAACCCTCCCCTTGATAAAAGAGGGGGCTTCCGAAAAAGATATTGCAACCGAGCTTGAATACAGATTCAGGAAAAATGGAGGCGAAAAACCCGCATTTGATACAATTGTGGCTTCTGGCATGAGAGGAGCTTTTCCGCATGGAGTTGCATCAGATAAAAAAATAAAAGCACACGAACCAATTGTTGTGGATTTTGGATTATTTTATGAAGGGTATGCTACTGATACAACAAGAACCATTGTTATTGGTAAACCTGAAGCTGAATTCAAAAAAATTTATGAAATTATAAAAGATGCACAAACTCTTGGAAGAAACGTCGTTAAGAGTGGGGTAAAGGCGTCGGATGTTGACAAAATTGTAAGGAATTTTATCAAAGAAAAAGGGTTCGGGGGTTATTTTACTCACGGCCTCGGGCACGGGGTTGGTCTTGAAATACACGAGAATCCCCTTGTAAATGAAAGTTCCACATTTAATCTCGAAGAAAATATGATCATAACCATTGAGCCTGGAGTTTACCTTCAAGGAAAATATGGAATAAGGATCGAAGATACAATATTAGTCACTAAGGAAGAACATATTAACTTAACCGAGATAACTCACGATTTGATAACTTTGTGAGAAAGGAAAAACTTCCCACCCGGTGCCAGGCACTAAAAGGGAAGTTTTTAAAAAATCAGGGCATTTTAATTTTTAACGAACTTAAAGAAGTAAGCATCTCATAATCAGTAAAATCTAACGTTAACGGAGTAATCGCAACGAAGCCTTCTTTTACTGCATCTACATCAGTATCATTTTGCGTGTCTGGCTTTAACTTTCCTCCTATCCAATAATATTCTTTACCAAAAGGATCTTCGCCTATTTTCACGCGATTGATGTATTCTCTCCTGCCCTGTTTAACAAATTTATAACCTTTAATATGTTCTTCCGAAAGGTTTGGAAAATTCAAATTAAAATAAATCTTTTCATTTATACCTCTATCCAAAACAGCCTTTACAAATAAAGGAGCAAATTTGCCTGCATAAGAATAAATTGGATTTTCAAATGCATCAATAGAAAAAGCAAAAGATAAGATGCCATTAATTGCTCCCTCACGAGCACCTGCAATGGTTCCAGAATAAATTATGTCATAACCTAAATTTGGTCCATTATTTATTCCGGATACCAAGACATCTATTTTTTCTTCAATAAGCTCATCTATAGCTAGAAGAACGCAATCAGCAGGAGTGCCTGAAATCCTCAGTGAAATTTTTTCTCCAACATTAATTGGATATTTCTCGACCCTTAAAGGCTTATGTAGAGTAGTTGCGTGGCTCCCAGCGCTCTGTGGGTTTTTAGGAGCAACAATAAAAACTTCACCGAGACTTAACATTGAAGATGCAAGCACCCTGATACCTTCAGACTCAATACCGTCATCATTTGTTATAAGAATTCTCATTATCTCCTCTTTAAATTAATTTAAATAATGATATAATTTTATAGGTTTTTTTCAAGGAGGTTCAATGGAATTTAACAGACCAATTTGGGTAGAGGTAGATCTAACAAAACTCAGGAATAACTTTAAAAAAATAAAAAAAATTGTTGGAAACTGTAAGATTATAGGGGTTGTTAAGGCAGATGCATATGGACATGGCGCAAAAGAAGTAACAAAAGTTTTAGAAAAAGAAGGAATTTTTGGTGTCGCGGTTGCTTCACTTGAGGAAGCTTTAAATCTAAGAGAAAGCAAAGTCAAAATTCCAATTTTAACACTTGGATATATTTATCCTAAAACACTCGAGATTGCTGCAAAAAATGATATTTCAGTGACTATGTTCGACAAAAAATTCTTAAAAAGATTAAAAGAATACAATGGGAAAAAAACATTAAACATACAAATTAACATAGATACCGGGATGGGTAGACTTGGTTTATTCCCATCAGAAGTTGTTGACTCTGTCGAGGAAATTAAAAAACTTAAAAACATAAGAATAACAGGCATATATACTCACTTTGCGACAGCAGATTCAGACCTTAGCTATGCAAAAGAGCAATTGAACCTTTTTAGAACTATTCTGGATTTACTTAAAAAAGAAAAGTTTTTACCTGATTCTATACACGCAGCAAATAGTGCGGGGGTTCTGAATTTAAAGGAAAGCTATTTTAATACAGTTCGACCTGGTATTTTACTGTATGGACTTTCCCCGTTTAACGATAAAGAAGTAGAATTTGAGCCAGTAATGAGTTTTAAAGCAAGAACAATTTTCACAAGAACAATGCCCGAGGGTAAAGGAATAAGTTATGGAAAAACTTTTATTACAAAAAAGGAGTCTTTACTTGCTACTATCCCTGTTGGCTACGCAGACGGTTTACTAAGAGGCTTGTCGAATAAAGGAGAAGTTCTAATAAAAGGGAAAAGGGCAAAAATCATAGGAAATATAACAATGGATCTAACTATGATTGATGTAACTAATTTTCCTTACATACACCCGGGAAATGAAGTCGTAATTATCGGAAAGCAGGGAAATGAAGAAATTACTGCTTCAGAAATTGCAAAAAAAACTGGCACAATAAATTATGAAATAGTTACAAGGATAGGCAAAAGAGTAAAAAGGATATACAAAACTTAGAATTTGTGTTAAAACGCAATTTAAACTATACTAAATTAGGAGGCGATAAAAATGGAAATTAGCATTACATCAAAAGGCTTGAACGTCCTACCGGAGCATCTGGAAAAGGAAGTTACAGAAAAATTAAACAAACTTGAAAAGTATTTCAGTAATGTTCAAAAGGCGATAGTCGTTTTAAACAAGCAAAGAGGTCAATACTCTGCTGAAACAACACTATACGTAGCAGGGCGTCTGATCAGAGCAGTTGGTAAAGGTAACTTGCTTGATAAAGCACTTAATCAAAATATAAGCAAGTTAAAGACTCAAATTCAAAAATATAACGAACATTTTAAAAATCCACGATATAAAACAAAAGCTATTGCAATGAATATAGTTGAAGAAGGCCCTAAAATTGTTAAAGTAAAAACATTCCCAATAAAACCAATGAACATAGAAGAAGCAATACTACAACTTGAATTGCTTGATCATGATTTCTTTATTTTCAAGAACGAAGAAACAGATCAATACAATGTTATTTATAGAAGAAGAGACGGAAATTATGGTCTTATAAAACCACAGGGTTGAAATTTTGACATGCTTTTAGATATTTTTGACCCGGTAAAAAGAAACCTTAAAAAATACTGGGAAATAGTAAGTGTCGTAAATTCATTTGAAGATCAAATAAGCAAGCTTTCCGATAGAGAATTACAAGCAAAAACTGCCGAATTCAAAGAAAGACTCTCAAAAGGAGAGGAAGATCAATCAATCCTACCTGAAGCATTTGCAGTGGTAAGAGAAGTTGCAAAACGAACTGTCAATATGAGACCTTTTGATGTTCAAATCCTTGGTGCAATTGTTTTGTACAACGGGGACATTGCAGAAATGAAAACGGGTGAAGGAAAAACGCTTGTTGCAACTATGCCGCTCTATCTTAATGCGCTACAAGGACACGGTAGCCATCTTGTAACCGTGAATGATTACCTTGCCAAAAGAGATAGCGAATGGATGGGTCCTATATATTCATTCCTGGGTCTTACCGTAGGATTAATTCAACACGATTCAACATATGAAGATAGAAGAAAAGCTTACAATAGCGACGTTACATACGGGACAAACAATGAATATGGCTTCGACTACCTGAGAGATCATATGGCTCTTGCACCTGAACAAATAGTGCAAAGAGAACTATATTATGCGATTGTAGATGAGGTTGACAGCATATTGATAGATGAAGCAAGAACTCCTCTTATCATTTCAGGTCCCTCGGAAGAATCAACTTCTATGTACTATACAGCAAAAAAGGTTGCAGATAACCTGATAAAAGAAGTTGATTATGAGGGGGACGAAAAACTCAAAACCAATACATTAACGACTGAAGGAGTTCATAAGGTCGAAAAAATGCTGCACATAGACAATCTATACGATGAAAGATTCGTAGAGATGGTTAAGCATATTAATCAGGCATTAAGGGCAAAAGATTATTTCAATAATGAAGTTGATTATATAGTTAAAGATGGAGAAGTTATAATTGTCGATGAATTTACAGGACGGCTTATGTTTGGAAGAAGATATAGCGACGGTCTTCATCAGGCAATAGAAGCAAAAGAAGGGCTTGCCGTAAAAAGCGAGAGCCAAACCCTTGCAACGATTACCTTTCAGAATTATTTCAGGCTGTACAAAAAACTTGCGGGAATGACTGGCACGGCTTTAACTGAAAAAGATGAATTTAAAGAAATATACGATCTTAATGTATACGAAATCCCCACCAATGAGCCTGTTATAAGAGTCGATCGTCCTGATATTGTTTTCAAAACTGAAAATGCAAAATTCAGAGCAATAGTAAAAAAAATAAAAGAACTATATGATAGAGGGCAGCCAGTTCTAGTCGGGACAAGATCCGTAGAAAAATCTGAAAGAATATCTACAATGCTCAAAAAAGAAAACATACCGCACAATGTTCTCAATGCAAAGTATCATGAAAAAGAAGCAATGATTATTAAGGATGCTGGCCAACACAAAATGATCACAATTGCAACAAATATGGCAGGAAGAGGCGTTGACATAAAATTAGGAAACGGAATAACTAACCTCGGAGGGTTATTTATTCTAGGTACCGAAAGACACGAAGCAAGAAGAATTGATAACCAGCTTAGAGGAAGATCTGGCAGACAGGGAGATCCTGGAGAATCTCAGTTCCATATATCTCTGGAAGATGAATTGATGAGAATTTTTGGTGGAGATACAATAAAAAGAATATTAACAACACTAAAAATCGACGAAAACGAACCCATCGAACATCCTCTACTTTCAAGAGCAATGGAAGGAGCCCAGAAAAAGGTCGAGGCTTATAATTTTAGCATAAGAAAAAACTTACTTGATTATGACAATGTTCTTGAAAAACAAAGAGAGATTATATATAGCGAGAGAGATAAAATTTTCAAACAAGAATCTGTCAAAAATGAAGTAATAGAAATGCTTAAAGACACCATTGAAAAAATATTTTCCGCCCATTACCCCGAAAATGCAGAAATTGAAGAACCGGGACTAATTGAATTAGAAAATGCTTTAAGTCAGACATTAAACAGAAAAATCAAATTTGATATTAGCTCATTTTCAAATACATCAAAAGAGCAAATTTTGAATGATGTACTGGAAAATGCCGCAAAAATTTATGAAGAAAAAGAACAATATATCGGCCCAGAATTAATGAGAAAGGTTGAAAAATATGTATTACTACGAATGATTGACTCTAATTGGAAAGACCATCTGTATGCAATGGACGATCTCAAAGAAGGAATTGGCTTAAGAGCTTATGGTCAACAGGATCCTCTAATGGCGTACCAGATGGAAGGCCACGATTTATTTGACAATATGATGGCCAGAATAGAGGAGGATACTGTAAAGACTATTTTAAGAATAGAAATCCAGAAAGAGGAAACTAAACAAAATAACGAGAAAGAAAAACAGGAAGACAAAAGAGTACAGGAAACATCTATATCGAGGGAAGAAAGGCAAAAAAGGAGAAAACTCGAAAAGAAGTTGAAAAAGAAGAGGAAATTATGATCTCTGATGAAACAAAAAGAGAAATTGAAAAGATCATTTTAAGAATTGATGAGTCTCTTGATTATAACTGGTTAAAGGAAAAACAAAACATCCTCAAAGATATCGAAATTGATTATTCTTCAGAAAATTTCTGGAAAAGAGAAGATGCAAAAGAAAAAATAAAACTTCTTTCCTTCACCAAAAAAGAGATTGACAAATTCAATAAAATAAAAAAACTTAAAGAAGATATCGAAGCGATGAGAGAACTATACGAAGAAACCAGCGAAATAATGGACGCAGAAGCTTTAAAAATCATTAAAGATGCAGAAGAAAAAGTTAAGAACTGGGAGTTTGAAAGGTACCTATCTGACCCTTATGATGATTTAAATGCCTTTTTATCATTTTCGTCTGGAGCTGGGGGAGTAGATGCCCAGGATTGGACAGAGATGCTTCTAAAAATGTATTTAAAATGGACTGATAGAAAAAATTTTGAAACAAAATTCCTGGACAAAAACATGGGAGAAGAGGCTGGTATAAAAAGTGCAACAGTTCACGTAAAAGGAGAGTTTGCATATGGTTTTTTGAAGGGAGAAGCAGGGGTTCACAGACTGGTGAGAATTTCGCCTTTTGATGCAAATAAAAGGAGACATACTTCTTTTGCACTTGTTGAGGTTATTCCGGAACTTGCAGAAATAGAGGATATAGAAATCGATGAGAAAGATTTAAAAATTGACATTTTTAGAGCAAGTGGACACGGTGGCCAAAATGTACAAAAAGTAGAGACAGCAGTTAGAATTATTCATATTCCAACAGGAATTACCGCAGAATGCCAGGACGAACGCTCTCAGACTCAAAACAAATTAATGGCTATGAAAGTACTAAAATCAAGGCTTTTAGTTCTTGCGAAGAAAAGAAAAAATGAAACCATCAAAGAAATTAAAGGTGAATTTAAATCAGCAGAATGGGGTAACGAAATAAGGTCTTATGTTCTACAACCTTATCAACTTGTTAAAGATCACAGAACAAATTATGAAACTGGAAGAATCAATGATATTTTGGAAGGGGAAATCGATGAATTCATCTGGGCGTATCTCAAAACTCAGAAATAAGAAGCAAACAATAAAAACCATACTCATTAATTCACTTGGAATATTTATAGGTTCTCTCATCTATGCTCTCAGCGTAAATATTTTTATACAGCCCAACCAGATTGCTCCAGGTGGTTTTATAGGGATTGCGATTATCATAAATCATTTCACGCCTATCCTTAAAATCGGCACTTTGCTTATAATCATGAACATACCTTTATTCGTTATAGGCAGCAAAAGGCTCGGAATTAAATTTCTTTTTGGAGCTATTGTTGGTACCATACTCTCTTCAGTTTTAATAGACCTCACCCTTCCATTTGTCCCTCAAATAAAAACAGAACCCATTCTTGGAGCAATTTATGGTGGATTTTTAATGGGAGCAGGCATAGGAATAATTTTTAGATTCTTTGGTTCTACCGGTGGTACTGACCTTCTTGCACAAATCGTATATGATTATAGCGGTCTTCCTTTCGGGCAAAGCCTAATGTTTATTGATGTCTCAATAATAATACTTGCTGGTGTCTTTTTTAAAAGCGTAAGCATACCACTTTATTCAATAATTGCTGCATTGATAAGTAACTATGCAATAGACCTTGCTCAAGAAGGTTTTCGATTTTACAAAACGGTATTAATAGTTACAAGTGAACCGGGGAAAATTAAAGATGCAATATTAAAAGAAATGGAAAGAGGAGTTACCGAGTTAAAAGCAAAAGGAGCTTACACGGGGGAATCTAAAACAATACTTATGATTGCAATACCTCGTACAGAGACATCGAGAATTAAAAAACTTACAGTTGAAATAGATCCTGAAAGTTTTATAATAATTGGAGATGCATCAGAAATAATAGGGCAGGGATTCAAATCGTCTAAGGAGAGAATATGATTGAAATAAAGGATCTTGAAAAAATTTACCCGAACGGCACTACTGCGCTTGCAAAAATAAATTTAAGAATAGAAAAAGGCGATTTTGTTTATCTCTCTGGAGAGTCGGGAGCTGGTAAAACAACACTACTAAAGATTTTGCACGGAGAAGAGACTTCTACTTATGGTTATATAAAATACAATGGAATGGATATAAAAAAGATACCCTCACACGCCCTTAAAAGAAAGATAAGTCTATCTTATCAGGATTTTATGCTAATCGAGGATAGAACTGTTCTGGAAAATATAACTCTACCTTTGCAATTCCGCGGTGAAAGCTTTAGAAGCATGTTAAACAAATCATCCACAATTCTTGAAGCAATGAAACTAAAGGATAAAATGTATATACTTGTAAGTGAGCTTTCGGGAGGAGAAAAGCAAAGAATTTCAATTGCAAGAGCAATAATAACAAATCCAGAGGTAATTCTCCTTGACGAGCCGCTTGGAAATCTCGATAAAGGAACTGCAGTAGAGATAATGTCTTATATAGAAGCATTAAATGAAAAGGGCACGACTGTTATAATGTCAACACACCACATGTTAGACGAAAATTCCACTCCTAAAAAAATTATTAAACTACATAGAGGAAGGATAATAAATAAAGATTATGTTTAGATTTTTTTACATAATAAGACAAACTTTGCTTTTATTTAAAGAAAGTAAGAAGATTATTTTTATTACTGTGATCTTCTTGACTATAGGCATAGTGACGCTTGGCTCAACATATATAATTGGTACAAAACTTTTCCAGAGCTCACTTTCTGTCACCAGTAAACTTAATATTACCGCATTCTTTAAACTTGATTCAACACCAGAAGAGATAACGAATACAACAGGTGAAATTAAATCGATTGATGGGGTAAAATCAGTCTCTTTAATAACAAGCACACAAGCAATGGAAGATTTTTTGAATGTCTTTCCACAATACAAAGACATTATGAGCTCTCTTAAAAGAAATCCCTTACCATATACAATTAAAGTGGAAATAAAGGATCTTACATCGGGTGAAAGAATTAAGGACCTGATAAAAGATTTCCCTGATATTGATTCAGTTGTTTTTTCTGCAGATACGGCAAAGAAACTTAATAATCTCGTAAAACTTCTCTGGACACTCTTCGCTTCAATTTTGATTGTGGTCATAGCAGAGTTTATATTCATCGTACAGAGTTCTACTTCTTTTCTTATTGATTTCAGAAAAAATGAAATAAGAATTTTAAATCTCATAGGTGCTGACAAAGGCTTTATTGAGCTTCCGTTTATATTGTTATTTTCTCTCTTCTCTTTTATCGCGTGGGCTATCTCTATTTTAATATTACAAAAAATCAATATCTGGAGTGATTCGATAGTCCAGGGTTTACTACCATTCTCAAGTGCATATTTTTCTATAAACATTTTATACGTTTTCCTTGCTTTGCTTGTATTTTCTTTAATTTTGAGTGTTCTTGGAAGTCTTTTACCTTTGAGGAGAGTCAGTTGAAGAGACTATTAACTTTTGTCATAATAATTTCTTTTTTGACTGTATTTTTTGTACAAAAAAAAGCTTTTTCTGGCATTGACGAAGAACAGAAAAAACTTGAACAATACCAATCAGAACTTGAAAAAATTAAAAATTCCATTAAAGAAATAACCGAATCTTCTCAAGAAATAACTAATCTCATTAATAATCTTGATAATGAAATAACTACAGTTTCGAATAATATAAATGACACAGAGGACGAAATTTCAGCCCTGGAAAAGGAAATCTCGGAAAAGGAAACACGGATAAAAGAAAGGGAAAACGAAATAAACCTTAGGGAAAGCGAACTTGAAGAACTCCTGAGTTTTTCTTATAAACTTTCTCAAATTTCCACAATGGAACTTCTTTATGAAGGAAATGACCCAGCTATTATACAACAACGCATATCATACATTTCTTATATTTCTTCATATAGTAATTCTTTGATGGAAAAAGCTCAAATGGATAGGCAGATACTCAAGAAAGAAAAAAACGAACTTCAAAAAAATAAAGACGATTTAACAACCTTTCTCAATCAAAAAATCAAAGAGCAAAGCATTCTTGAAGATGAAGTAAATATAAAGTCAAATTTATTGAAAAGTTTAAAAGAAAAAAAGACTTATTTTTTATACAAGAAAAGTGAAATAGAAAAAGAGATCAATAAAGAAAAAGCTTTGATCGCGAAATTAATTGAAGAAGCAAGAAAGTCCCAACTTGTTCTAAAAGGCGGGCTCATCTGGCCGTTAAAGGGAGAAATAACCTCAGTTTTCGGATGGAGAATAAACCCTCTATGGGGCGGAAAAGAATTCCACGAAGGTATTGATATCGCAGTTGCAACCGGCACTAAAGTGTTAGCAGCTGCTGATGGAGAAGTCACGTATCAGGGCTGGATGACAGGATACGGAAATCTTATTATAATTTCTCACGGTTCAGAAGTTTCGACATTTTATGCACATTTAAAATCCTTCGTAGTAAAAAAAGGTGATATAGTAAAACAAGGACAAGTTATAGCATACTCGGATAACACAGGATGGTCAACTGGGCCTCATCTACATTTTTCGGTATATGTAGGTGATAAAGCAGTAAACCCTTTAGATTACCTGCCTAAAAATCCTTGACTTTAAACGAAATTTATTTAAACTTATAAACCTAGAGGTGAAGATATGGAAGATAGTGAACTTTACATGGAACTTTTGAAAAGCACTGAAAAAAATAAATACAAACTTATTCAGATGATCCTTGGCGAGGGTAAAAATTTATCAAAAATAAGTCCTGAGTTCAACCCATTTTATGCGGGAGATTTTCTTATAAAGGTTAAAAAAAATCTATTAAAGGAGACTCAAGATAAAAAATAACGTTCTACTTGCCATAACTGGAAGTGTGGCAGCTTATAAAGCGATTGAGATTTTAAGAGAACTTCGTAAAGAAGGGAAAAAAGTACAGGTTATATTAACCAAAGCTGCAGAAAAATTTATTACTAAACTTTCTTTTGAATCTTTGGGGGCCGAAAAAGTTTTCACAGACGACGATCAGTTCAGTGTCGATGAGAAAGGGGTATCGATTCACCTTTCTCTTTCAAGATGGGCAGATTGTATACTTATTGCACCGGCAAGCGCGGATATTATTGCTAAAATAAAAGCAGGAATCTCAGATAACCTTCTTCTCACAACAGTTCTCGTATCAAAAAAGCCTATTTTTATTGCCCCCTGTATGAACGAGAACATGCTCCAAAACCCTATAACGGTTGATAATATTGAATATTTAAAAAAGAAAGACATAATCTTTATTAAAGCAGATGAAGGTCTTCTGGCAGATTTTAGAACAGGTAAAGGACGGCTACAAGATCCTCATAAAATTGTTGAATTAATAATAAATTACCTCAATTACAGTGATAAACTTTTAAAAGGGAAAAAACTATTAATCACAGCAGGCGCGACAAGGGAATATCTCGATCCCGTAAGATTCATTACAAACAGTTCTAGCGGGAAAATGGGCACAAGTATTGCCAAAGTTGCAAAAGCAATGGGTGCATATGTACACCTCATATCCGGGGAAATCTCTACTAATGTACCTATTATAGATAAGTACCAGGGGGTAGAAACAACAGAGGAAATGTTAAAGGCAACTAAAGAAGCTTTCAAAAAGTGTGATATTCTTATTATGGCTGCAGCCCCTGTTGATTTTAAACCAGAAAAAATTTCAATTTCAAAAATACCTAAATCAAAAGAGATGAAATTGAAACTCATTCAAACTCCCGATATTCTTTGGAGTTTGTCGAAAGAAAAAGGAAACAAGGTTGTCGTGGGCTTTGCTCTGCAAACTGAACATCTTGAAGAAAATGCGCTAAAGAAGATGGATGAAAAAAATATGGACATAGTAATAGCAAACCGTGAAATAAATATCGGGAAAGATATAGGAAGTGTAATAATGTTTGACAAATTTGGAAGGAAAAAAAATATAGAAAACGAGAAAAAAGAAGTTATCGCTCACGAGATATTAATATTTTTAAAAGAATTTCTCGCAGGAGGTAAAAATGGTAAGAAATGAGAGAAAAAGATATGTTACAACAGAATCTGTCACAGAAGGACATCCAGATAAGCTCGCAGATCAAATATCAGATAAAGTACTCGATGAGATTTTAAAAAATGATATCTTCGGAAGAGTTGCTTGCGAAACTTATGTAACTCATGGGCTGGTAATTGTGGGAGGAGAAATTACCACCAAAGCATGGGTTGATATAACCGATATCACACGAAATGCCATAAAAGAAGTAGGGTATAATTCTCCAAGATACGGCTTTGATTATAGAACGTGTGCAGTATTAAATGCAGTGGGAAGACAATCATCAGATATTGCACAAGGAGTCGACAAAGGCGGGGCTGGAGATCAAGGAGTTATGTATGGTTACGCTATAGATGAAACTCCTGAATTGATGCCGCTTCCAATAGTACTTGCACACAATTTAACATTACAGCTTGCAAAAGTAAGAAAATCAGGAACACCAGAAGATATTTCCCCTTTTCTCGGCCCAGATGGAAAGGCTCAAATTACTTTAAGATACGAAGAGAAAAAAGCTGTTGAGATAACTGATGTTGTTATTTCCACCCAGCACACAGAAGAGCTCTTAGATCCAAAGGATCTCTCCCATATGTCAGATAAGGCACGAGAAAGAATTATTGAAGTAATAATAAAACCAGTATTACCTGAATTTATCTTAACAAATAAAACTAAATTTCACATAAATCCGACAGGTAAATTTGTCATTGGGGGACCACAATCTGACACGGGAATGACAGGGAGGAAGCTCGAAGTAGATACATACGGGGGAATGGCTCCACATGGAGGCGGGGCGTTCTCAGGAAAAGACCCGAGCAAAGTAGATAGGTCCGCCACTTACATGATGAGATATCTGGCTAAAAATGTTGTTGCCTCTGGCATTGCAAAAGAATGTCTAATACAGATTGCCTATGTAATAGGTGAAGTAAAGCCAGTTTCATTTATGATTGATACTTTTGGCACAGGAAAAGTAGACGATGAACAAATTGAAAAAGCCTTATTAGAGCTTGTAGATCTCACGCCCGCGGGAATTATCAGAGAACTGGATTTATTAAGACCAATTTACCAGAAGACAGCAACTTATGGTCATTTTGGAAGGAATGAAAAAGAATTTACCTGGGAAAAAACCGATATTAAAGAAGAAATTTTAAAAAAACTTGGATAATCCAATTTTCGCAGGAATTGTAATAGATAGGGTGAGTCCCAAAACAGACCTTTTCTATTATTCAGTTCCTTCTTCGCTTTCTGAACAAGCAAAAGTTGGTGCAAGGGTTATTGTACCATTCGGAGAGAAGAATGAACTTCATGCCGGACTCATTTTACGGCTTACGAAAACTCCTCCCGAATTTAAAGTAAAAAAAGTTATTGAAATCATTGAAGAGCCACTTTTCAGCAAAAAAATATATGAGCTTTTCTTTTTTACCTCAAATAATTTCATAATTCCATTACATTCCCTTGTCAATAAACTAATAAGAACCACCGCATCTACAAGGATTGAGAAACTCATAGAATCAATTAATATTGCAAGACTTGAAGAAATATATAATTCTTCAAAGGGGATTAAAAAAGAACTTGTAAAAATTCTTCTAGAGAAAAAATTTATGTCGGCCTACTCTTTAAAGAAAAAATTTAAAAGCAATTTAAGTAGATATCTTACAGAATTTCAAAAAAATGGTATTATCGCCTTCAGGAACATAAAACTTGTTACAAAATCAAGAATTCTGACGCTTAACACGGATGACCGTGAAAATATATTCAAAACAATTAACCAAATCGAGAACAACTACAAGAAAAGGGCAACCGTAGTATGCGAAAGGTTATTAAACTCTTATAACAAAATTCTTGATGAACCAACATTAATAAAGAGAGTAAAGGATGGCAAAAATGTAATAGACCTTCTTATCGAGAAAAATATAATCTCAGAGCAGTATTTCAAAAAAGATAACAAAACTAATTTTTATAAATTAGAAACAATCTGTGGAGAAAGTCTTGAAAAGAGAAGTTTAAAAATTATTGAAAGAATTAAAAAAAATTTAGATCCAGAAGAAAGAGCTTTAGTCATTTTCCCTGAAATTGTTTTAATCAATAGAGTTAAAGACATTTACGAAAACGCGTTTGGTAGTGATTTAGCGGTATGGGAAGGAAAAGGTAAATTACAATTAATCGAACAAATAAAAGTAGGCAAAAAAGTTATTCTCACAACACCTTTCTCTTTATTTCTTGATATCCAAAATCTAAAAACTATAATTATTGAAGAAGCAAACTCAAAATATCTGAAACCAGGAAAGTTTATCAATTTTGATGTAACAATCGTAGCAATAAAAAGAGCTTATAACGAAAAAATCCACCTGATCCTCTCATCTGCTATTCCAGATGAAAATATAGTTTATATGTTTCAAAAAGGTTTAATTAATAACTGTTCTTATCCAGGAACTACTAATTCAATAAAAGTTATCGATATGAGAAGAGAATTCAAAAGAAAAAATAGAAGTATGCTTTCATATTATCTTGAAAAAAGAATAAAGGATATACTAAATCAAAATGGTAACATTGCAATGCTTATAAACAGAAAACCATATTCAACATTTATTATGTGTAGAGAATGTGGATACATTTTAAGATGCCCGGTATGCAAAAGCTCTCTTTATTTAAATATAGAAACTAAAAAACTCTTCTGCCCTCTTTGTGGCCATGAAGAAAACATTCCCGAAAGGTGCCCTCGGTGTGGAAGTATAAATATTCATTATTTTGGAGGAGGAATCCAAAAACTGTCTAAAGAAATTAAAACAATCCTACCTGATACAAATCTAATAGAGCTAATGAGCGACAAAAAAAGCAAAAAACCAACTGACTCAAAGAATTTTAAAAAAACAATCTTTATTGGAACCGAATTTTTGATATCCAATCTAACTCTCTCAAACATAAACTTATTTGGTTTCGTAAGCATTGATACATTTTTACAACATTTCATGTTTGACTCCGCGGGAAATACAATGAGAATTTTTTCTGAAGTGCTAACCGAGATGAATGGAAAAGAAATTATTGTGCAAACGTACCTGCCAGAAAATTATACTGTAAAAACTTTTAAAAACCTTGATTTTGAAAGATTTTATAAAGGAGAATTATACTTAAGAAAGGAATTAGGATACCCACCATACAAAAACTTAATTCTCATAAATGCTATTGGAAAAGAAGGTTCACTTGAAACCTTAAAAAATTTTCTCGACAAGATTAAAAATCAATTTAAAGACCGGGTCGAAATACTTGGCCCTGCAGTATCTTCCGAAGAATTCAAGAAAGGCTACTCCACTTACGAAGCTACTATTAAAACTTTTTTGAATCCCGGAGAATTAAAGGAAACATACCTTAACTTTCTGAATTCAACAAATATTGAATTAGAATTAAGAGTTTTTCCTATTCCTGATATTTCTTTACAAGAAAATTAACTTTGGGCACCCAAAACTACCTGTAAATTAATTTTATCTATATTACCCTGTCTAACAATTTCAAGTGAAATCTTATCTCCTACATTATGCGCTCGAATAGCCGAAACAAGTTCATCAGCAGTAGTTACCTTCTTCTCATCCATTGAGACAATTATATCTCCCTTTTTTATACCTGCCTTAGAAGCAGGACCGCCCGATATAACGTTAATTACAATCGCGCCTTCTGTAAACTCTACTTGCTCGCTATCTGCAATATCCTGTGTCATTGTTGTAACCTGTACTCCAAGATAAGGCCATTTCATTGCTCCTTTTCCCAGAATATTATCAACAACTTTTTTACAAGTATCTGAAGAAACAGCAAAACCAAGACCCTGGGCACCACTATAAATCATGGTATTTATTCCAATAACATTTCCGTTCAAATCCACAAGTGGTCCACCACTATTTCCAGGGTTAATGGCAGCATCTGTTTGTATTACTCCATACATTGTCTTACCGCCAACATCCACGTTACGCTCAAGCGCACTTATAACGCCTGTGGTAACGGTATGGTCAAGACCATATGGGTTACCAATTGCTACCACAAATTGCCCTACTTTAAGAGCGGAAGAATCACCGAGGCTTACATAAGGTAAATTATTTACATTAATTTTTACTAATGCGACATCGCTAATCGGATCTGCTCCTACAACATCTCCTCTATAAGTCTTTCCGTTGGTCAGGGTAACTTCAATTTTATTTGCATCTTCAATAACATGATTATTTGTTAAAATAAGTCCATCTGGTTGTACTATCACGCCCGAACCGAGCCCTTGCTGTGGCACAACTTGAAGAAAGAAAGGATTTAAAACCTCTTGAGTGGAAACAATTCTCACTACAGCCGGAGATACTAACTGTACCACGTTTTCTACTGCACTTTGGAAAAAAGCTCCTTCTTCCCCAACATTTAATGACCCGCTATTAATAGGGTTAACTTGGTTTGTGGGGCTAACTTTCGACCATGGAAAAACAGAAGGATTATTAAAAACAATATAAGTCCCGAGTATGCCCCCGATAATACTCCCAATTATAATACCGACAATTAAAAAAAGAACCCAACTTTTCCTTTCTGGTTTTTTAACTTTTTGGACCTCTTGGTTTAAATCATCCATTTTGACCTCCTAATTTAGTCCTATTTCATTTAAATTCTTTAATATTTTTACTTTATTTGGAAAATATTTTAAAAATCCCTGTGAGTTCTCAGTATGGACAGGTAAAACAAATTTTGGATTAATGTCATTTATAATTCTTATTATATCTTCTTTTTTAGCATGCCCAGAAGCATGTAAATGAACTTTAGGATAAAGATTAAAAGCTTTAAGCCAGTTATCCATTCTCTTTTCATCGATATTTTGTTCTTCTGTGTGAGCTTCAGAAGAGGAGTGAATATAAATACTGCCTACCTTAGGATGTAAATCGATTAGCTCCTGCAGATCAAAAAACCTTATTACAAAAACAAAATCACCCTGGTTATTACGTATATCTTTTGCCTTTAAAAGTTTATTTCTATCAATCTTTGAAAGAATATCTTTAATCCATTTTTCCGGATAATCTTTATCGTCATAAGTGCCGGTTCTTCTTCTCTCAAAATAAAAATACAGATTCGGATCATTTAAATCAGGAACATTGAAACCCATACTTCTCATAGAATTTATTAAATAAGCGTCTCTTAATGTGATGATAAATTTCCTATTATTTATAACGGAAAGCTCAAAAAATGTCATAAACCTATCTATGTCCTTTATTGAAAAATCCGCAAAGATAAGTTCTTCTGCTTTTCTAATAACCTTTCCTGCTTCGTCAAACACCCTTTGCTCTGTCCAAAACTCGTCTGTTTCCATCTCTCTAAAATTTGTCCCTTCGATAATCAGATAATCTGGATAAGAATTTCTTGCACTCTGGATAAAACTCTCAGTCTCTGATGCCCTCTTCCCATGTAATCTTAAATCACCAGAGTAAACAATAGTAGCAGAGCTTTTTATAACAAAACCGTAGGCTCCCGGGATAGAATGATCTACGGGATATGGCTCTATATATACATTTTTTAAATTTAGGGACTTATCAATGATTCTTATATCATGTGTTCCATACCTTTCTTTTTTGGAATTATAATCAGAGTTTCTTTTTATGTATTTAAAAATAGAGGTTTCGAAGTTACTCACTCCGCTTTCTTCCATGGCTTTCATCAGGTTAATCGTAGTTTCAGACATAAATACGGGTATATCATCCCTCAAAAATGATACGTAACCAGAATGGTCAAAATGAGCATGGGTTATAAAAACTGCATCTACATAGTTAGGAGTATCTACGTTTCCGAGTTCTTTGATCCCTTCTTCATTAAGTCTTTCCAAAAGATCTCTTCTGTATATCCCCTGTATTCTAGGAATTAAATTCAAATGAAAGAAGTCTCCAATACCATTTGAAACACGGGGGTTTAGAAACTCTTCGAAAAATAAACCCCTTCTTTTATAATTTAACCCAAAATCAAGAAAAAATCGAACGTTACCTAACTCTACTAAAATCTTTGTACCGCCAATTTCTTCCGCACCGTCAAAAAAAATTATTCTTTCCACAATTAAAATTATAACAACAATTGTGAAAAAACTTTGAAGATTATTCCTCCCCGATCATTTTTTCCATAAGTTGCCTTACCGCTTTATCAATTCTTATTCTAAGATATCCAAGGTTAAGGCTTTTATCAGATATAATTGCAAGAAAACCATTTCCAATAGGAGTGAAAATAATAAAATCAGAATCTGTCTCAATTATCATATTTTTAATTTTTCCGGCTTCAAGGACTTTTGCTGTTGTTGCACTATTTCTAAAACTACTCGCACACATACCACCAACCGCATCAGGATCTATAGAAGATGGAAGAAAAGAATTGACTATCAATCCCTCACTACTCACTATTGCAACACCTTTAATGCCTTCAATTTTGTTTAAATCCCTAAGGATCTCTTCCATGGTTTCCTCCTTTTTCATGAAGAATTTCAAATCCATGTGGAATTATATCTTTAATTACGGATAAAGATTCAATTGCCCCTTGAGGATTGCCTGGTAAGTTTATAATTATGCTATTTCCTCTTATTCCGCTTATACCTCTTGATAATACAGAAGTTTTAGTTTTTTTAAAAGTCTCGACCCTCATGATTTCAGAGAAACCAGGAATTTCCTTCTCTATAACAAGTCCAGTCGCCTCAGGGGTTACGTCTCTTTTAGAAAAGCCCGTACCTCCACTTATCAAAATTAAATCGACTTTTAATGCGTCAGAGTAATACAATATTTTGTTTTTTATTTCCTCAATTTCATCAGGGACTATTGATGTTTCAACAAGTTCCCATTCAGGACTATTTAGAAATTCTTTAAATAGAGGTAAAGTCTCGTCCTTTTTAATTCCTTTACTCCTTGTATCGCTTGTTATAATAATAGCAACTTTTATCACACTTTTATAATACCAAAAATTTTTTTGTTTCAAAGAATAATGATAAAATAAATCTATGAGTATGAAATTTTTTAGAACAATTATAAAAGTATGCGAAACTAAATCTACAATGGACCTTGCAAAAAAACTTTTTGAAGCCATTGAACCACCTTTTATTGTCGTTGCTGATATTCAAAAGGCAGGAAGAGGCCAGCATGGAAAAGTTTGGCACTCCCCCGAAGGAGGCCTCTGGTTTACAGAAGCAATGGAGATAACGACCCCACTTGGTTTGTCCACCTACATTTCAATTCCAATAATGAGAGTATTAAAGAAATATTTAAAATCTGTTAAATTAAAATGGCCAAATGACATACTCGTTGAAAGGAAAAAGATCGCTGGAATTCTTATTGAGATTAAAGGATCTACCGCGTTCATAGGAATAGGAATTAATGTCGAAAATAAGGTGCCTGATCAAATTAAAAATACCGCAATTTCTATAGACGAAAAAACAAAGCTAGACAAAAGTAAAATTTTTAATGAAATCATCGAAGAACAGGAAAATCTTAATAATATATTTTTAGAAAGAGGTTTTAGACATTTCAAGGAGGAATATAAAAAAAACCTAATTTTTATAAACAAAGAAGTGGTAATAAAGACCGATCAAATCATAAAAGGGATAGCAAAGGATATTACAGACAATGGAGAATTAATAGTGGAAAATAGTAAAGGTAAAACAACTATTTCTTGGGGGACAGTGATTTCTTACAAATAAGATTTATAATATTGACAGAATGAATTATTACAATATAATGGTTTATAATGGTTTATCTTTTTTCAAAATCAAAAGGGAGGTAGTTCATGGAGATTGAAAATCAAATTATTGATTTAGAAAAAAAGAGAAGAAGTATAGAAAGAAGAGAAGAAAAGGAAGAAAAAGAAAAACAGCATGCAAAAGGCAAACTCACTGCAAGAGAAAGAATAGATCTCTTAATTGACCAAGGAACATTTCAAGAATTTGATCTTTTTGTCAAGACCCGCTCAACGAATTTTGATCTTGATAAAAAGAATATCCCCGCAGATGGAGTTGTAGCAGGTATTGGCAAAGTAAATGGCAGACGGATAGTATTATTTTCGCAGGACTTTACCGTAATGGGCGGTTCACTCGGCGAAATGCATGCCTTAAAAATTGCAAAAATGCAGGATATGGCTACAAAACTTGGGATACCAATCGTTGGAATAAATGACTCGGGCGGAGCAAGAATCCAGGAAGGAGTTGATTCTCTAAGAGGTTACGGTGAGGTTTTTATAAGAAATGTAAAAGCCTCTGGCGTTATACCACAAATCTCACTTCAACTTGGTCCAACAGCAGGTGGTGCAGTTTATTCACCATCGATTATGGATTTTGTAATCATGACGGAAAAAGCAACAATGTATATCACTGGACCCGAGGTCGTTAAAGCAGTTACGAGAGAAGATGTAACTCATGAAGAACTCGGCGGTGGAGAAGCTCACAATAAAAAAAGTGGTGTAGCACATTTTCTCACAGGTAACGACAACGAAGCATTAGAAGTTGCCAAAAAACTTATTTCCTATTTGCCTGATAATTACCTTCAGGAACCTCCGCAAGTTGCCTGTGATGATCCGGTTGACAGAGAAGAAACAAGCTTAAGAGAAGCTGTACCAACTGATCCTACAAAGAGTTATGATGTAAAAGATATTATTAGGAAAGTGTTAGATAACAGGGAATTCTTAGAAGTTCATTCATTATACGCACAAAATGCTGTAGTAGGTTTTGGAAGGATAGGGGGAAGGACAGTGGGTGTTGTTGCAAATCAAGCAAAATATCTTGCAGGAGTGCTTGATATTAATTCTTCTGATAAAATTGCAAGATTTGTAAGATTTTGTGATGCATTTAATATTCCATTGCTAACATTTGTAGATACACCAGGATATTTACCAGGAACTTCACAGGAGCATGGAGGATTAATCAGGCATGGGGCAAAAGTACTTTATGCCTATTCTGAAGCGACAGTACCGAAAGTAACTGTAATTCTCAGAAAAGCTTATGGCGGAGCTTATATAGCAATGTCCTCAAGACATCTTGGTGGAGATGCAGTTTTTGCTTACCCGCAAGCAGAAATTGCAGTGATGGGAGCAGAAGGAGCTGCAAACATCATATTCAGAAAGGAAATCACTACTGCAAAGAATCCCGAGGAAATTAGAAAACAAAAAATCGAAGAATACAGAGAACAATTTGCAAATCCTTATATAGCTGCGTCTCGTGGTTATATTGATGATGTAATTGATCCAAAAGATACCAGAAAAATTGTTGCAAACGCTTTAGAATTTTTAAGATCCAAAAGCGAAGAACCTATTCAGAAAAAACACGGTAATATACCACTATAATAAGGGGGTAAAGATATGGAAATTAAAACATTTGGAGAAACTTTCACTTTTGGCATCTTTGCAATGGGCATAGTGTTTTTAGTGCTTGCTCTTTTAGGCTTTGTTATATCATTATTTAAGGTAATTTTCTACAAAGAAGAAAAAGTCAAGCGCGAGGTCTTAAAAGTTGAAGAAAAATTAACTGAGGAGCCAAAAATTGTTGAAAAAGGCAAAGAAAAAACAAAATATGCAGCAATAGTTGCCGCAATTACGACATACCTTTCTAAAAAAGAAACTTATACTATCTCACCAGGAGAAGAATCATCAGAAGTCAATAAATGGAAGTTTAAAAACCTTCTTACTCAGAGGAAATCAACGATAAAAGAAAGGAGATGGAAAAATGCTTAAAAAATTTAGAGTTAAAATTGATGGGGAAACTTTCGAAGTATCTGTAGAAGAAATTGAGGACAAATCATTAAGAGTAGAAAGCGTAAGAGAAATTAAAGAAAACGTCACAGTTATAAAGGAACCGGTGAAAACAAAAGTAAATTATAGTCCAAAAACAATAGAAAAACCTCAAGAAAAAGAAG
>Ga0209609_10000220_pt1 | contig 34805 bp, 33 predicted proteins | sample LakKivw325mmetaG_FD_184136 | JGI IMG/M metagenome (GOLD analysis project Ga0209609, IMG submission 184136) | Anoxic lake water microbial communities from Lake Kivu, Rwanda to study Microbial Dark Matter (Phase II) - Lake Kivu water 325m metaG... | ecosystem: Environmental > Aquatic > Freshwater... | reverse complement strand
GGTGCTCCGCCTGCGGGGGAAGGGGATGCCCAAGCTGCGCAGTCCCCAACAGCAGGGCGACCTATACGTCACGGTGCGCATTCAGATCCCCCGTGACCTCACCGCCCGCGAAAAAGACCTCTTTTCCCAACTGGCCCGGCTCCGATAGGCGGGGCCTTCTCCATCTGGCCCACGGCCCAAACAAGCCCCTCTACACTCCCGACGCCTTGCCGGTCAGCGAGGAGGCGCGGCAGAACCTGGTGCGGGTGCCCACCTTCCCCGCTGTCTCGCGGGAGCTGCTGGATCAGTACATCTTTGATCACGATATTGATGGAGAACGGGTTCGGCAGTATGGCCTGACCTTCGCCATGTCCAGCTAGGAGGTGACAGAGCTCTTCGCCCAAGATGGACGTTCTCTTCCGTTCGGTACGATGACCATCCCGCTTTTGGAAAAAGCCCGTTCGGTGATCACTGATGCCCGGTTCTGCTTGCTCACGCATCCATCTGGCCCGACGCTCGTATCGTGGTTGAAGGAGATTGGTTTTCAGGAGGTCATTCCCTCGCATAGTGGGGCGTGGTTTGCGGGTCAACTGTTCGATCAGTTTTCGGAGGAGCATCGCGCCAAAGATATTGAAGGGGTGGATGCCATTTTGCGCCCTGTAGTGAAGATCGCCTGCGGATGGCTGCGCCTATAGATACTGATCCCATGATCACGGCCGTCAAGTGAACAGTCGGAGGATATTGAGGGAAGAGCCATATCCCTTTTGACGTAGTCGATCGGGAATGGTATACTTGTCCTTACAGCAACAAATCGTGCTCTTCGCCCAGCGGAGGGAGTCCAATTGGCAGGGCAACCGCAACCAAGATCCCGGCGAGAGGTCTTCAAAGAGAGGCTTGTGGTTCGGTTTTATCAAACGCTTGACCAGGTGATCGTAACTCTCCAGGTATTTGTGGTGTATGCTGTTGCACTGCTTTCCGACATCGCTCTGTACTATATCTTTCGGCTTTCCCTGGCTGATGCCATATCCCCTTATCCGGTGGTGGCCTTATGGTTTGAGAGGTTCGTGATCGGCATTGCTCTTTTGAGCATGGTGGGCTTTGCCATCCACGTATTCATCTCTGTTATATCGCAGGCCCGGTTTGAGATTGATTCGATGATGGAGCGAGATTTGGAGGAGGTAAAAGCTTATGAAGACTACGACAACGATACTTAGATGGGGCAAAGAGAAAATGTTGAAAGAGGCCTCAATGGCCTGGATCACGCTTCTTCTAGGGGGGATTACCTTTGCTACTATTTCTACCTTGCTCACTACGTGGAATCTATCTACTGAGGCTGCAATAGGGATCCCGTTTTTGACAACTTCAGTTCTGCTGATAGCATTTCATGCCATTCGAAAGCGAGATCAGGAACTTGAGGGCAGTTTTGACTTGGCAGTTTCAGAGGCCGCTGATTTCAGGCATCCGGTGGATGCAGATACTCTTTCCGTACCAATGTATCTCCACGGGCCGGTGGAGGCTGTTGAGCCTACAGTGGCGGATTCCGCCAAGAGCAAGATCAAAGTCGTAGGTGTGGGTGGTGGGGGATGCGATGCCGTCAACCGTATGATCGAGGAGGGAATTGGTGGAGTGGATTTCATCGCTATCAACACCGATGCTCAGGCGCTGATGCTGTCCGATGCGCCGCAGCGCATCCAGATCGGTGAGAAACTGACCCGAGGCTTGGGATCGGGTGGTAACCCAGATATCGGCCGGCAAGCGGCCGAAGAATCGCGTGAGATTGTGCTACAGGCACTGAAGGGCGCAGAGATGGTATTTATCACCGCAGGTATGGGCGGGGGGACGGGCACTGGCGCGACACCTATCATTGCTCAGGCGGCGAAGAGTGTAGGAGCACTGACCATCGGCGTGGTCACCAAGCCCTTCACTTTTGAGGGCCCCCATCGCAGACAGGTAGCGGAGGAGGGGATTGAACACCTGAAGGAAGAGGTGGACTCGCTCATCGTCATTCCCAACGACCGGTTGTTGGAGATCGTGGATCGCAAGACCTCGTGGAGGGATGCCTTGCGGGTGGCGGACGATGTGCTGCGTCAGGGCATCCAATCAATGCAGGATCCCTTCCGAGTGGCGGACGACGCGCTGTGCCAGGTTATCCAAGGCGTCTCTGGAGTGATCACCATTCCAGGACTCATCAACCTAGACTTCGACGACCTGCGATCCATCATGGCGAAAGAGGGAATGGCGTTTATAGGTATCGGATACGGCACGGGGGAGAACCGGGCGGTGGAGGCCGCGCAGAGGGCCACTACCAGCTCACTGGTAGATGTGAGCATTGATGGAGCACGAGGGATACTGTTCAACATTACCGGTGGGCCGGACATTGGCCTCTCCGAGGTGAATGAGGCGGCAGAGATCATTCGCCAGGCGGCGCATCCGGAGATGAACATCCTTTTTGGCGCAGTGCTTGATCCCCAGATGGCGGGTGAGATCAAGATCACCGTCATTGCTACCGGCTTCGAGGCTTCGACCGATCAGAGAATAGTGACCATCCCCGATGTCGAGCCGGTTCTGGTCCCAGTGGATGTCGGAGACCGCGAGCGGGAGGAATTGGAGAGACCAACCTCCCCGCGCTGTAGGTAGCATTGTGGTGAAAGACATCCTCATGAACGCTCATAGGATCTTGGAGTGCTGGGGCAGGTCGTGGCGCTCCCATACAGCATGTAACAGGACTGCGGCAAGTTTGGCAAGGCATCTGATTGTCCTCCTGCCCATTCTTCTCGTTGTCCTTGCCTGCCGCCTAACGTCTGTCCCTCAACCAACTCCGACCTCTCCTGCCACACCAGTCGTACTGGTCATCACCGTCACACCTCTTCCACCGCCTCCTTCCACGCCGATGATTTCGGCCGCGCCCCCGACGTCTCCTCCATCGTCTCCTGCGACGCCGATCGTGCTTGTTGTCACCCCTACCCCCCTTCCGCCGGAGCTCATATCTGCTGCCTCCGACGTCGAGGAGCAACTGGTGATCCATGTCTACGAACGAGTGAGCCCGGCCGTGGTGCACATCACCAGCAAGGTCATTCAATACAGTTTCTTCTGGGGTCCCATCCCCCAGGAGGGCACCGGGTCCGGCTTTATCATTGACCAGGAGGGTCACATCGTCACCAACAATCACATGGTGGAAGGTGCTGAGGAGGTGGAGGTCACGCTGGCTGATGGCACGGTGCTCCCGGCAAAGGTGATCGGCACCGATCCTTACAACGACCTGGCAGTCCTCAAGGTGGATGCACCAGCAGCGCAGTTGACGTCAGTGGAGCTGGGCAGCTCGGCCAACCTGCGGGTGGGTCAGCGGGCCATCGCCATCGGCAACCCCTTCGGGCTGGACCGGACCCTCACTGTGGGGGTGATCAGCTCATTGGGGCGCATCATCGAGCGGGAGGGAGAACTGCCCCTGGGGGAGGCAATCCAGACCGACGCGGCCATCAACCCCGGCAACTCCGGCGGGCCGCTGTTAAACTCTCAGGGGCAGGTGATCGGAGTGAACACCGCTATCCAGTCCCCCACCGGCGGCTCGGTGGGGATCGGCTTTGCCGTGCCGGTGGACACGGTGAAACGAGTGGTGTCGGAGCTGATCGAGAAGGGCTACTACACCCATCCCTGGCTGGGCTTTGAGGCCTATCCGATTGGTCCTGCACTGGCCCAGGGGCTGGACCTGCCGGTGGAGAAGGGGCTGCTCATCGCGCGCATCTATCGGGATAGCCCGGCCCACAGAGCGGGCCTGCGCGGGGCTGACCGGGAGGTGCGAGTGGGGAATTACACCCTCTTGGCCGGAGGGGACATCGTTACCTTAGTGAATGGCACCCCGGTCACCTCCATGGAGGATTTGACCATCTACCTGGAGACTAAAACTCGGGTGGACGATAAGCTGACGTTGACCATCTGGCGCGATGGGAAAGAGCAGCAGGTGGAGATCACCGTAGGGGAGCGGCCGATGAGATGAGGCAAGCCACGATGAAGCCTATCGTCTTCTCTCAGCACGCTTTGGATGCAATGGCCGACCGTGGTGCTACGTGCGAGGAGGTGGAGCAGGCGATCCGACAGGGTGAGAGGAAGCAGACCGCCTGGTCGTGGTGATGGTGTACACGTTTTTCTTTGGAGGTGAAGGGTGAGAATCAAGTATGATCCAGGAGTAGATGCGGCTTACATCTCCTTCAAGCGAGGGCCAGTGCAGGTGACGACTATCCGCATCACCGAAGATGTGGCGATTGACCTTGGTCCTGGGGAGGAGATTGTAGGCATTGAGATCCTGGACGCTTCTGAGAATCTAGGCTTCTCCCGCGAGACACCGCGCATCCAATTGGAGAATTTGGAGGCGGTGGCTTGAGAGGGCAATCTGATTGATCTGAGCTGGGTGAGGGTCCAAGGCAGCAGAGACAGGAGGTCCAATGCAATACCACTTTCGCAAAGACATCATCAAGGGTTACACCCGCCTCGTCGGCCTCGGCGAGGGGGGGCTAGAGTACCTGGAGGCCGGCATCCTGAAATTGCCCGCTGGTGGGAGCTACTCAGCCACTGCTGAGGATTCGGAGGTGGCACTGGTGATCTTCAGCGGCCAGGCCACGGTCGAGGCTGGAGACAAACAATGGAGCGGCCTGGGCGGGCGGGCGGATGTGTTCCAAGAGCCAGGCGACAGTGTGTACGTGCCCCTCGGTGCACCTTACACCGTGACCGCCGAGACGGACCTGGAGGTCGGGGTCTGTAAGGCACTGACCGACTTCAGAGGTGAACCTCAGGTGGTGCAAGCCACCGAGGTGGAGACCGGCTGGCGAGGGCGGCGCAACTTCGAGCGGCGCATCCGTAACATTATGCTGGACAACGTCCAGGCTGGACGGCTGCTGGTGGGAGAGACCATCAACCCCCCAGGCAACTGGTCGAGCTTCCCACCCCACAAGCACGATCAGGTGATCCCTGGCGTGGAGACCAAACTGGAGGAGGTGTATCTGTACAAAATCCAACCGGAACAGGGCTTTGGCCTGCAGCGTCTCTACACCGCCGAGGGTGACGTGGATGATGCCTTCGTCCTCCAAAACAACGATGTCGTTGCTTTTCCCCGAGGTTACCATCCAGTGGTGGCTGCTCCAGGCTACAAGCTCTACTACCTGTGGGCCCTGGCCGGCGAGGAACGCAGTATGCAGCCCCATGACGACCCCGACCACGGGTGGGTGAGCGAGGCATGGTAGGTATGTTGGGGACTGATAGGAGGAGAGAAGAATGATGCCACAAGAAAGGCAAGGGGAAATCGAGCTAGTATCGGACATGCTGTGTCACTATCCAGATGAATGGATATTTTTCGAAGTGGTAGAACGCGACGAGTATAAGTACCCGTCCAGGGGTATTCTGATTGCCCACGGCCCAGACCGCGACGAGATCCACCGTATCGCTATGGGTACACATGTGCCGGAGGCAGCTATCTTCTTCACGGGCGAGCCTGTGCCCGAAGGGGTTATTGTCCTTCTATGATTGAGCCAAAGGGATTCATTGAACCGAAGTGAAAGGGGGAGGGACGCATTCATGACTATTACTTCTGAGTTGCGACAGGCCATCATCGAAGAATGTGAGGCCAGGGAATCCTATTCGGCGGCCGAATTCCCGGCTCTCATCGAGGGCGGACGGGCGCAGGAGGTGATAGAGAGCCTAGTCTTCTTCGCTAAACCCGATGCCTTCTCCACCCAACTGAAGGAACTCCACGACACGCTGAATGATCGTCTGGACGATGCAGGCCCAGAGGCCCAGAAGCATGTCCTGCGCTTCCTGGCCGACCTCACCATCGCCCTGAGTTCCTTCCTACCCCGCTGGAACCTGCTCAATGAAGATCGGCACGAGGAATTCCTCACCAGCGAGCAGTTGGAGATGGCCATAGAGGCCAACAAGGCGCTGCTGGCTCAGTGGGAGGCCAGAGCGCCCACCGCAGCCAAAGACCTGCTCGCCGAGCAGAGGGCCTACGCGGCCGCGCGCTTCACTGCCGAGGCGGCGGATGATCCCCAGGTGCTGGCCCAAGACCTGGTGGGCAGCTCGCTGGTCGAGTATGTGGAGCACATGGCCGCCGCTATCGCCCGCAGCAACCTGCGCCGGATCGCCGAGATGCGAGACGCGGGCCAGACCCGCACTGAGTTGGGCAATGACTACGCGGCCTTCCTCCAGTACACCATGTATCTGGGGGCGTCCTTTGTGACCTGCAACCCTGTGCTGGTGGATATCGCCTGGGCCGCCGATCCCGAGCGCTGGAACCCCGTCATGGATGGCGTCATCGCCGCCAACCTCCAGGCCGACCAGGATGAGCTGGCTCGCTTGGCCACGCTAGAAATCGTGCTGGCTAACATGCGCTTGCTCCGCCCTGTCTTTCTGCTGACCGAGGGCCAGATGGGGTGCGTCAGCCTGCAGGTGAATCCCAAGAAGCACGGCGACGCCCAGGCCATGATCTCTGATGTGCTGTCCATTTACAATGAGCTCAAGGCCAAATTGGACGGCGGCGTGCCCAATGTGGTCTTCAAACTGCCTGCTACCCTAGCAGGGCTGGAAGCCTGCCGTGCGGTCACCCGCCAGGGGATCGGGGTCAATATCACCGTAAACTTCGCCATGTTCCAGCAGCTCCGCTTCGCCCAGGCCATCAACGAGGGGAAGGCCATCTTCGCCACCCTCACGGAGATGAATGGCCGGCTGGCCTACCCGGTGCGCGACGAGCTGCTGGGCAAGCTGGAGGAGTTGGCGGAGGTCGGCATAGATGAGGCCAGGGCGCGGGAAGCGGCGGCCTGGGCCGGGGTGGCGGTTATCAAGCGGCTGGAGCAGTTGCTGGCCGAGAAGGGCTACGACCTCATTAAAGTCAAGCCGCTGGTCGCTTCCCTGCGCATCTACAAAGAGGGGCTGGGCTATGAAAACCTGCCCAGCAGTTTCCCCGACATCACCGAGCAGGTGGGGACGAGCATCATCACCGTCTTTCCCAATGTCCGCCACGCTTTCGATGCCCTTCCCCACATCGAGCCCGATCCGCACCAGGTGGAGAAGCCAGTCCCGGAGCACGTGCTGGAGGTGCTGACCCACAGCGAGATTTTCAAACAGGCCTACTACGTGGCCGATTCCGAATGGGTGGCCGACGACTCCCGCTTCAAGCCCCAGTACGAACTGGTGCTGGAGGATGAGGAGAAGGTCTTCAAATACCCGCCCGTATACAATACGCTGACCCAGTTCAGCGAGGGCTACGACCGGTTTATCCAGCGCATTCTGGAGCGCAAAGCGCTTTTGGCGGATTGAGCGTGCTGAGCTTTGTCTACGACCGTTTCCGCAGTGCCATGCTCTCCCCTAACCGCCTGGTCTCCGGCCTGGCTATGGGCCTCCTCTGCCTGGCGGTGGGCGTCGCCTGGGGAGCCCTGGTGGGCAACCTGGGGGCGCTCATCGCCACGGCCCTGCTGGTGGCCGCCATCGGCGGGGTGCTGATGTTGCGCTCCACCCAGTGGGGCTTCGTGGCCCTGGTGGGGGTGATCGCCCTCCTGCCCTTCGGCGCGCTGCCGGTCAAGCTCGGCTTCTCCCCTACGTTTCTGGACCTGGTACTGCTGGTGCTCTTCTTCGTGTGGGCGGTGCGGGTGATGACCGGACGGCAGCGAGAGCTGGTCGCGACTCCTCTAGCCCTGCCAGTGGCGATATTCCTCCTCCTGGCCATCGCGGCATTCATCGCTGGGCTATCCCATGCCTATCCCACCCCCAACGTGGTGCGACGCTTCGCGGAGCTGCTTCTGGGAGTCGCTCTCTTTTATGTGGTCGTAAACAACCTCCAGAGGCACACTGAACTGGAGCAGATCGCACTGGCGGTGATCCTCTGCGGCTCGCTGGAGGCGCTGATCGGGGTGGTGCTCTACCTGATCCCCAGTGAGTGGACCATCCGCATCCTCTCCACCCTGGGGCGCTTCAACTACCCCACCGGTGGAGAGGTGCTGCGCTTCATCAACGATGACCCGAGCCTGCCCATGCGGGCCACATCCACCTCCATTGATCCCAACGTGCTGGGGGGCCTTCTGATCCTGGTGGGGGTGGTGATCGCCTCTCAGCTCTTCGCCCGAAAGCCCGTGTTATCTCGATGGCTGCTGGTCGGCTGCCTGATCGGTGTGGGGTTCTGCCTCTATTTCACCTACTCCCGTGGCTCACTGGTCGGGCTGGTGGCCTCGCTTCTTCTTCTGGGCCTTCTGCGCTACCGCAAGCTGCTCCTCCTGCTGATCGCAGGGGGTGCCATCTTCCTGCTGCTCCCTCAGGGTCAGCCCTACGTCGAGTATTTCATGACCGGAGTGCGGGTGTTGGACCGGTCCACTCAGATGCGGCTTGGCGAGTACAAAGACGCGCTGATCCTCATCGGGCGTTATCCCTGGATCGGCGTGGGGTTCGCCGGCGCGCCGGACATTGACCTCTACATCGGTGTCTCCAACCTCTACCTTCTCATCGCCGAGCAGATGGGGCTCCTGGGACTGGCGAGCTTCCTACTGGCCCTGGACGTGGGCTTCCTGTACATGATCCGGGCCTGGCGACGGATGGGGCCCCACTCCCCCTACGAGCCCTTGCTACTGGGCTTCGCGGTGGCCCTCGTCGGTGGGCTGGTAGGCGGCCTGCTCGACCACTATCTTTTCAGCTATCCCCATGGGGTAGCCCTCTTCTGGTGCTTCATGGGGCTGGCTGTGGCCTCGGCGCGGTTGGGAGAAGCCGGTCAATTGTAGGGGCGAGGCATTCCATGGAGACTGGCTCAATTACACCGTACCCTCGTAAGACAAGCACTCGGGGCAAATGCAGGATGATCTTGGGAATGCCTCGCCCCTACTGGTACGTACGCGAAGTGGAGGCGTGAGGTGCCCCTTCCAGCCAAGGAGTTGTGGCGGCGCATTCGCCAGGAGATCACCGGTCAGCCGGAGTCCCGCCAGATCGTCATTCTGCATCGCTACCTGGCCGATTGGCCCATGGATTTCAAGGGCCCCTATCAGGTGCTGCGGGCCAAGCTGGAGGACCTGCTGGCCGACCTGGAGCGGGTTCAGCAGGTCAAGCGGAGTGGTGGCCGGGCCGATCCCTTCTATGTGAAGCGCTCCGGCGCGGCCCAGATCGCCCTGGTCGGATTGACCAACGTGGGCAAGTCCGCGCTGGTGGCGACCCTCACCGCGGCCCCTACAGAGGTCGGCAGCTACCTCTTCACCACCCAGGTTCCCATCCCCGGCATGGTGGATGTGGAAGGCGTGCCCCTCCAACTGGTGGACACTCCGGCTGTGGTGGAGGGGCTGGCCCAGGGAGAGGGAGCTGGCCGGCCCCTGCTCCAACTCCTCCGCGTGGCCGATGGGTTGGCCCTGGTGGTGGACCTGACCCGCGATCCGCTGCCCCAGATGGAGGCGCTTCTGGCCGAGCTTCGGGCGGGGAGCATTGAGCCTTACCCTGGCCGGCTGCCCATCGTGGTGAAACCCAAAGGCAAGGGGCGGGTGGAGATTCGCAGCGCGATGGAGCTGGGCAAGGAGGAGCTCATCCGACGGGCGCTGCGGGAGGCGGAGATAAGCAGTGCTCAGGTGTGGGTGCGGGGGCCCTTCGGGAGGGAGGACATCGAGCTTCAACTGGAGGCCGGAGCCTGCCAACCCACGCTGATCGTGGGCGCTAAAAACGACGAGCCGGGGGCCGCAGAGCGCTTCGCCCAACTGCGCATGGCTTACCCTAGCTATCCCGCAGTGGACGTGAACTTCCTCGACGAAACCCATTTCCCGGAGCTGCGGGGGATGCTCTTTGATCTCCTGGGGCTGATGCGGATATATCGCGCCGGCGAGGATGGCGTGCCGGAGGGGGAGCCGACGCCCATGCCCCTGGGCTCGACCGTGGCCGACCTGGCGGAGGCCGTTGACAGCCGTCTGGCCGAGGCGCTCACCGGGGCCAAAATCTGGGGCCCCTCGGCCCAGTTCCCGGGACAATGGGTGGGACCAGTCCACACGCTGGCTGAGGGGGATGCGGTGTTGTTAAGGACAGGATAACAAAAATAGGACGCCACCTCGGTGGCGTCCTGTGCATTGGAGCGGGAGATGGGACTCGAACCCACGACGACTACCTTGGCAAGGTAGCGCTCTACCCACTGAGCTACTCCCGCGTATGGGCCGATGTATGAGTGTGGGGAAGGCGAGATTTGAACTCGCACGCATTGCTGCACGTGATCCTAAGTCACGCTCGTCTGCCCATTCCGACACTTCCCCACCAAGCTGTCTATATTATACACCCCATCGGCTTTTCTGGCAAATCGAATCTGTCCACTGGTCCTACCGCCCTGCCTTCCAAGTTAGAACCTGGTGCACAGAGCTTCTCCGCTGTGCACTGATCTGGCCTTCCTCCACCGCCAGGCAGGTTGTCCCCAAAGTGACGCTTCCCACGCCACTCTTTCCTATCCGCTTCATACGTGATATAATAAACCCGATGGATGAGTTATGAGTCCAGCATGCTGTGTCGGAAAGTGGAAGTGACTGATGTTTCGGAACCTCCTCACCAAAGTGATCGGCGATCCCAATGAGCGGGAGCTACGCCGGCTGCAACCCCTCGTGGAGGCCATAAACCGGCTGGAGCTAGAGGCCCAGGCCCTGACCAATGCGGAACTCAGGGCCAAGACCGATGAGTTCCGCCGCCGACTCGCCGATGGCGAGACGCTGGATGGCATCCTCATCGAAGCCTACACGGTGGTGCGCGAGGCCGCCAGGCGCGCTCTGGGCCAGCGGCCCTTCGACGTGCAGCTCATGGGGGGCATTGTCCTCCACCAGGGCAAGGTGGCGGAGATGAAGACCGGCGAGGGAAAGACCTTGGTGGCGACCATGCCCCTGTACCTCAATGGGCTGGAGGGCAAGGGTGCGCACCTGATCACCCCCAATGACTACCTGGCCAAGTTCGGCGTCCAGTGGATGGGGCCCGTCTATCACCTGCTGGGGGTCTCGGTGGGCTGCATCCAGCCCATGGCCCCCGACCCCCACCTGGGCTCTTTCCTGTTCGATCCCCATTACCGCTCCGCCGACGACCGCTACGAAAACCTGCGGCCAGTATCACGGCGGGAGGCCTACGAAGCAGACATCACCTACGGCACCAACAGCGAGTTCGGCTTCGACTACCTGCGCGACAACATGGCTATGTCGCCGGATCAGTGCGTTCAGCGGGGGCTCCACTACGGCATCGTGGACGAGGTGGACTACATCCTCATTGATGAGGCCCGTACCCCGCTCATCATCTCCGGCCCGGCGGAGGAGCCCGATCCCAACTACGAGCGGATGGCCCGACTGGTGCCCCGGCTCAGGCAGGGTGAGGATTACCTAGTTGAGGAGAAAGCCCAGATCGTGACCCTCACCGAGTCGGGCATAGAGAAGATGGAGCATTGGCTGGGGATTGACAATCTGTACTCTGACGAAAACTACCGCCTGACGCCCTACGTTGACAACGCCCTGCGGGCCCATGTGCTCTTCCACCGCGATCATGACTACGTAATCATGGATCACCAGGTGATCCTGGTGGATGAGTTCACCGGAAGGCTGATGCATGGCCGCCGCTACTCCGAGGGGCTGCACCAGGCTATCGAGGCCAAGGAGGGGGTGCCCATCCAGCGGGAGAACCTGACCCTGGCCACCATCACCCTGCAGAACTACTTCCGCATGTACGAGAAGCTGGCGGGGATGACCGGCACGGCGGCCACAGAAACCGAGGAGCTGGACAAGATCTACGGGCTGCAGGTGGTGGTGCTGCCCACGAACGTGGAACACCGCGCCACCTATGGCGACTTGGTCACTCGCCGCCGCCCTGTCAGCGAGATCGAAGAGGTGTCCTTTGCTGGCGTGTTGAATGGGCGCGATGACGTGGAGATAACCACTTATGAGCACCCCGATGGGGCGGGGAGACGTTACTTCCAGCGCCTGGATCTCTCTGATGTGGTCTACAAGGCCGAAGAGGCCAAGTTCCGGGCCGCGATCGAGGAGATCGCGGAGCGCCATCAGCGGGGCCAGCCCGTACTGGTGGGCACAGTGGCCATCGAGACCTCGGAACAGCTCTCCAGGATGCTCAGGCGGCGGGGTATCCCCCACGAGGTGCTCAACGCCAAGCGACACGAGCAGGAGGCGCGCATCATCGCCCAGGCCGGACGGCCGGGCGCGGTGACCATCGCCACCAATATGGCTGGCCGGGGCGTGGACATCAGGCTGGGCGGCGACCCGGAGGGGCTGGCGCGGGAGCGGTTGCGCCGCCAGGGCTACGATTTAGCCGCCCTCCCCGATGGGGTGTGGGAGCAGGCGCTGACCCAGGCCAAGACCGATTGCGCTGAGGACCAACAGAAGGTAGTGGCCCTGGGGGGCCTGCACGTCATCGGAACCGAGCGACACGAGGCCCGCCGCATTGACAATCAGCTCCGCGGCCGCTCGGGCCGCCAGGGGGACCCCGGCTCCTCTCGCTTCTACGTCTCCCTGGGGGATGAGTTGATGCGCCGCTTCGGGGGCGACCGGGTGGCGGGCCTCATGGACCGGCTGGGGATGGAGGAGGACATTCCCATCGAGCATGAGCTGGTCTCCAAGGCCATCGAGAACGCTCAGGCGCGGGTGGAGGGGTACAACTTCGACATCCGCAAGCACGTCTTGGAGTTCGACGATGTGGTCAATAAGCAGCGGGAGGTGATCTACGCTCAGCGGCGACAGGTTCTGAGCCAGGAGGACCTGCGGCCCACCATCCAGCGCATGGTGGAGGAGGAACTGAGGATGCTGGTGGCCACGCACATCGGTGTGGAGGAAGGTGAGGAGTGGGACCTGGCAGCGCTTCAGTCTGCGGTGCGGGCCATCCTCCCCCTGCCTCGCCGCCTGCGCCCTCAGGATTGGGAGGGACTGTCCCCCCAGGAGATCGAGGCCCAGTTGATGGCTCTGGCCGATGAGCTTTACACCGCCAAGGAGCGGAAACTGGGGCCGGAGGTGATGCGCCAGATCGAGCGCTTCATCCTGCTGCACACCGTGGACAACCTCTGGATCCGTCATCTCACCGACCTGGACAACCTGCGGGAGGGGATCGGCCTGCGGGCCTATGGCCATCAGGACCCGCTGGTTGCCTTCCAGCGGGAGGCTCATGAGATGTACGATGACTTGGTGGCTACCGTCCAGCACGATGTGGCGCGGGCCATCTATCACGTTGAAGTGCAGGAAGCCCCTCGGCGTCGCCCTGTGCGGGCTCCGCAGCCCCAGAGGATGGCTCCAGCCGGTGCTCCGCAGCCAGCTATGCAGACGGCAGCGGTCGGTCGCAACGACCCCTGTCCCTGTGGCAGTGGCAGGAAGTATAAGAACTGCTGCATGCGGAAGGAGCGGGTTGCCGCTGAGGGTGCCCTCGTGGCCCAGGCAGCGGGGGGCGGGTCGAGCCGCAAGAGGCGATCACATCGTCGGCGCCGGTAGCTGTTGAAGTCATCTTCAGGAGGTGCACGATGGCAAAGGCCATGTTCGGTGACGAAGTCGTGCTGGCCACCGATCTGAAAAAGAGGCAGCGCTACTGGTTCGATCGGGCTCGTCAGACAGGTGGCGTAACGATCGTTCAGGGCAAGGTAGCTGATTTGGTACTGGCCCCCCGCCAGAAGGTGGCCGCAGACGCTGAGACGGCCCTGCACGCCAGAACGGCCGCCCAGTTCCTGCGCGAGGTGATCACCCTGGAGCGACCTCTGGCCAAGAGTGCTGTCTTCCCCTGGCTCCATGAGCTGGATGATGAGGAGCAGCAGGAGTTCCTGCACGAGTTCGTTGACGTCTTCGCCCACTGTTCCACCACGGAGGAGTGGACACCACTCGAAGAACTCCTGGAAGACTGGCAGGCTACGGCTGAAGCTCACCGCAATCCAGATTTGCTGGAGGCCTGGCGTACACGTGGCCGGCCGGAAGACTACGTTCCTCTGGAAATCCCCGATGTCGCCTGAGTACAGGGTGCGCCTGCGAAAGAAAGCCAGAAAAGGCTGGAGCGACATCTGTACCCGTGATCCCCAGGGAGCAGCCGAGACGCTGCGGTTTCTCCAGACCACTCCCGAGCGGAGAGTGCCCGGCAAGGTCAAGAAGCTGAAAGGCAAACTGAAGGGCCTTCTTCAGTACGAGGTCAACTACAGCGATCGGGTTCGGTACTGGGTGGACAAGGAAAACAACACCGTCTGGGTAGAATATGCTGGACCCCATCCCTGAGGCTGTTGTCGGGTCTCAGGAGGAATTTCGGGCCGATCAGAATGCTCAGGCTGGAGAGGATCAGCGAGGTATGCGCTTGGGAGATGCCGTAGCCCTGTGGGTGGTTGAGGCAAGCCAGTGTGATGTGTTGGTTACTTGGAATGTCAAGCATTTTCAGGGAAAAACCAACATCGCAGTGTAAACACCCAGCGAATGGCTCGCCAATCAGGGAGGATGACAAATATGGCACACCGTGAACTTCCTATTCCACCCCACTTTGACCCGGATAAAGTGGGTGAGGTGTGGAGAATTCCTTATCAGGAACGGGCTGAGGAAGCGGAGAGGTGGGCGAGGGAACATAATATACAGCCTGCGGCCCATGACAGTTTTAGGATCTGTCTGGTGGCAGTAGATGTGCAGAACACCTTTTGTATTCCTGGCTTTGAATTGTTTGTCGGCGGACGGTCGGGGACAGGGGCGGTTGACGACAATCGAAGGCTGTGTGAATTCATCTACCGAAACCTAGATGTGATGACTCAGATCGCTCCGACAATGGACACGCATCAGGCAATGCAGATTTTCCATGCCGTATTTTGGGTCAACGACAAGGGCGAACATCCAGCGCCATTCACCCTCATTTCGCAAGAGGATGTGGAGGAAGGTCGGTGGAAGTTTAACCCTGTGCTTTGTCATAGCCTCGGGATCAATGAGGATTACGCCCGGCATTACCTCATGCACTATACGAGGATGTTGAAAGAGGGCGGCAAATATGACCTGACCATCTGGCCCTATCACGTCATGTTGGGGAGCATAGGCCATGCGCTGGTCCCGGCTGTGGAGGAAGCCATCTTCTTCCGCAGCATCGCACGGTATAGTCAGCCGAGTTTTCAAGTCAAAGGGGACAACCCGCTGACCGAGCATTATTCGGTCCTTGGCCCAGAAGTGCTGGAGGACCCGGACGGAGAGCCGATCGCCCAGAAAAATGTCCAATTCATCGAGCGGCTCTTGCAGTTCGATGCGGTCATCATCGCTGGACAGGCCAAGAGTCACTGTGTGGCCTGGACCATTGACGATCTGCTGGAAGACATTTACCTTCGAGATGAGAAGTTGGTCGAGAAGGTGTATCTCCTGGAGGACTGCACCTCTCCTGTCGTCGTACCCGGAGTGATGGACTACACGGATGAAGCGAACGGAGCCTTCCAGAGATTTGCCGACGCGGGAATGCACGTCGTCCGTTCCACCGATCCCCTCGAGAGTTGGCCTGGTATCAGGCTTTGAGAGAAGAAACGCACTGATGATCCAGAAGACTGATGACTCAATCCCTCTCGCCCTCTCTGAAGACCGGGCCGACATTTACTTCGCCCACACCCAGGAGGTCCTGAAGGCCGAGGGGCTGAATCCGGTGGTCACCATGGAGGTCTTTCCTAATCGAGCCGGCATCCTGTGCGGCATGGGAGAGGTGCTGGACCTGCTGGCTGCTGTCCTGCCACAGGAGGCCGAGGTGTGGGCTCTGGAGGAGGGAGAACCGATGGAGGCCAAGGAGGTGGTGCTGCGCATCACTGCCCCCTACCAGAGCTTCGGCCTGTATGAGACCGCACTCCTGGGCACTCTGGCCAGTGAGAGCGGCTGGGCCACCGCTGCGCGGAAGTGCGTGGAGGTGGCGGGCGATATCCCCGTCATCAGCTTTGGGGCGCGCCATGTGCACCCCGATGTCTCGGCGCGGATGGAGTACGCGGCGCTGGTGGGTGGCTGTGTGGGGTGTGCCACCCCGGCCGGGGCGGAGCTAGGAGACATCCAGGCCAGCGGCACCATGCCTCATGCGCTGATCCTCATCTTCGGCGATACGGTGGAGGCTACCCTGGCCTTCGACCGGCACATGCCTCCCGGAGTATCGCGCATCTCCCTGGTGGATACCTTCAAGGATGAGGCGGAGGAGAGCCTGCGGGTGGCCGAGGCCCTGGGCGACCGGCTGTGGGGCGTGCGGCTGGACACCCCTGCGGAACGAGGGCGCGTCACGCCGGAGCTGGTGAAGGAGGTGCGCGCCCGGCTGGATCAGGCGGGCTTCTCCCACGTCAGGATTTTCGTCAGCGGGGGGGTGGACCCGGAGCGCATTCGGCTCTTCGCGGCGGCGGGCGCTCCGGTGGATGGCTACGGGATCGGCAGTGCCATTAGCGGGGCGCCCCCCATTGATTTCACCGCTGACATCAAAGCCATCGAGGGCAAACCCCTGGCCAAACGGGGACGCATCCCCGGCCTCACTCCCAACCCCCGGTTGAAGAGAGTGCTCCTGACCTCATAGAAACAGGCTCGCGCTCCTATGACGAGGCCCTGGCCACCGCCTGCGCCGCCTTCACCGGCCACCCCTGTTGTCTGGTGGGCCAACAAGTCAATGAGGCAACGAGTTAACGAGTAACGAGGGCGACTCTCCTCGTTACTCGTCATTCCCTCTCACGCCATTCCATGGCGGGCAGCATGGCCGGCTGCTGATACGGCCCCTCTCGGAAGTCATCCCAATAGCCACGCTCCTCGATAAGCCCGTAGGAGAAGATAGCCTGGCCCGCTGCACCCGCCTGGCGGGCCAGATCAATGCTGGCCGCGAGGTCTTCGAAACCATCGTAGTGAGACATTCCAGCGTCCGTCCCCCCATAGATGCCGGCCAAAACGAAACGCCCATTGTCATGGTCCACGAAATCCTGGGTGAGGGTGTAGAACCGCGAGTAGTACTCCTCGCCTCCCATGCAGAGCGAGTGGGCATAGAGCATGGGAGCGATGCCGTCAATGTGGCTCCCCTGCATCCAACCCTGTGAGTCCTGATAGTAGCCATCGTAGCCGTCATCCTCTATCCAGCCCCACCAGTCCCGATAAATGGGCCACACGGCGGCGGTGAGCATCACCTCCGGCCGGGGTAGGATGACCTCCTGGTAGATGCGGTCCACCAACTCGGTGACCTGACTCCGCTGCCACTCCGCCCAGGTGAGGGTGGGGCTAATGGCCAGCGTCTCACTGAATCGAGCCCGACTGATGGGATCCTGGGAGAACTCTGGCCCAATGTAGCGGATGTAGTCCAGGTGCAGGCCATCCACCGCGTAGTTAGCCACGATGTCCTGGCAGACGGAGATGGTATGCTCGACGGTGAGCGTGACAGCCGGGCTGGCGCACAGATACGGAAATCGCCCAACGTCTGTTAGCAGTAAAGGATGGTTCTCATCGTACCACTCGTACCACTGTCGCCAGTTAGCCCAACCATAGGCGTGAGACAGCGTCCAAAAGAGATGAGGCGGCGTAGTCCCCTCAGGTGGAAAGTGTCCCTCTTGGGAGGTCACCCAGACGGGATAGACGTTGATCCAGGCGTGGAGCTGCAGCCCTCGGGCCCGAGCTTCGTCCAGGGCCACCTGCAACGGGTCCCAGCCGGGGTCCTGTCCCAATGTCTCGGTGACAGTGCCGGTCAGGCGGGCAGCCCAGGGTTCGTAATGGGATTGATAGTAGGCGTCAGCCTGGCCGCGCACCTGGAAGAAGATGGCATTGAAGTGGGCGTAGGCCGCCCGCTCCACGATGTGAGCGACGTCCTCCGGACAACCGTAGTCGTAGCGCGTCACCCACAGTCCACGCACCTCAGGGGTGGGCGAGATAGTGAAAGTCACCTCCGCTGTGCAGGTGATGGAGTCGGCACTGGCTGAGATGGTGGAGACACCAGGGGTGATGGCGGAGGTCAGAACCACAGAGGCTGTGCCCTCTGCGTCGGATGTCCGCCTGGGATGGGATAGCGTGCCCAGGGTGGCGGTGAAGGTGACCGTGACGCCGCTCAGGGGATTGGCGTAAGCGTCCTTTAAGAGGGCGGTCACAGTTGAGGTGGAGATGCCGTCCGCGGCAATGGAGCTCGGGTCGGCGGTCAGTTCCAGCAGGGCTACCGGGGGGACGGAGCGGGCTATCAGGGGGAGGTATACGCAGGGGGAGAGGGGCTGCGTCCCTGTGACCGCTGACGACCGACGGCTGACCGCCGATAAAGGCGGTGGTCGGTGGTCGGCGGTCGGTGGTCTAAACAGGGGTTCTCCCTGCGCCATGCTGCTGCCCCAGGACAGCAAGGCTCCTAGCCCTAAGACCAGGCCCAGGGAGCAGAACAACGGACTGAGCCGGAGCCAGGCTCTCAATCTAGTCCTCCCGGTAGTGGCAGCCACGGCTGGTCTTGTTCTCCCAGGCGGCCATGGCCACTGTAAGCGCCGCCTGGACGCTGTTGCGCAAGCCGATCAGGGGATCGCTCAGCTTGGCAGTGTGGTAGAATTTGTCAATCTCCGAGCGCAGGTGCCTCAATTCATCCATAGCGCGCGCCAGGCGGTGGGAAGAGCGCACCAGCCCCACGTAGTTCCACATGATGTTCTTGATGGTGCTCATGTCCTGGGCGATGAGGGCCGGGTCAGCGATGTAGCGGCCCGTATCGTACCAGGGTGGAATGTCTCTGGGGTTGACGTGCAGGAGCCCGTCCTGGCCAATAGCCTGCGCGATGTCCTGCGCCGCCCTCCAGCCCCACACCAGCCCCTCCAGAAGCGAAGCGCTTCCCAGCCGATTGGCGCCGTGCACGCCGGTGCAGGACACCTCGCCCACGGCGTAGAGGTTGCGCAGGCTGCTGCACCCCCGTTCATCGACCCATACCCCACCACAGAAGTAGTGCGCCGCCGGCACCACGGGGATCAGTTCCCGAGTGATGTCCACCCCTGCCTCCAGGCAGCGCTGATCGATGGTGGGAAAGTGCTCCTTGATGTGCTGGGGAGACATGTGGGACCGCAGGTCCAGGAAGACGCACTCCGCCTTGGTCTTCAGCATCTCCTGGTGAATGGAGCGGGCCACCACATCGCGAGGGGCCAGGTCCTTCCATTGGGGGGCGTACTTTTCCATGAAGGGCTGCCCTTGCTGGTTGACCAACCGAGCCCCGGCGCCGCGCACCGTCTCTGAGATCAGAAAACGGGGAGCATCGGCCGGGCCACAGTAGAGAGCTGTGGGGTGGAACTGGATATATTCGGCGTTGATGATCCGCGCCCCAGCCCGATAGGCCATGGCCAGGCCATCCCCCCGCGCCGTGGGGGGGTTGGTGGTGTGAAGGAAAATCTCCCCCAGCCCGCCGCTGGCCAGGATCGTCTTCCGGGCCAGGTAGGCATTCACGGTGCTCTGCTCCTGGTCGAAGATGTAGGCTCCTACGCAGGTGGGAGGAGCGTAGACATCGAGCGGGTTCTGCGAGTGGTGGGAGAGGGTCAGCAGGTCCACGGCGGTGTGGCGGGAGAGGAGCGTGACGTTGGGAAACTGAGAGAGCGCCTCGATGAGCTTCTCCTCTATCGCTCTGCCGGTGGCATCGGCCACGTGCAGGATGCGGCTGGTCGAATGGGCCGCCTCGCGAATGTACTCCAGATCATGCTCCGCCGTCTCGGTGAAAGTGACTCCCAGCCGGTTGATCAGGATCTCCTCCAGCAGCCGTGGCCCCTCCTGGGCTAGAATGGCCACGGCCTGAGGGTTGTTGTACCCACCCCCAGCTCGCAGCATATCTTCCTTAAGCAGTTCGGCGGAGTCCTCCGGGCCACGGCTGATGATGCCCCCCTGGGCGTAGAAGGTGTTCGACTCCCAGGGATTGGGAGCGCTGGTCACGACCGTCACCTGTAACTGGGTGTTCTCCGCCAGGGTCAGGGCGGCCACGCCACCGGCGATGCCGCTGCCGATGATCAGCACATCGGTCAGAACTTGTTCCTCAGGTGAATTCATAGTGGTTCCTATTTGACCGTCAGCATCCGCTCCAAGGCCAGGTTAGCCCAGTAGGTGATCTCAGGCGGCACCGTGACAGCGTTGACCACCCGACCGGCCACCAGTTCTTCCGGCACCCAGCACAGGTGTTGGGGTGTCGTGCGGTACATGGCTCCGCACAACGAGCGGGCTAAGGGCACGATGGTCTTGTCGGGGTGTTCGCGGGCCAGGCGGGAGACCATGTTGATCTCCGTGCCGATGGCCAGCTTCGCACCAGGCGGCGCAGCCTCGACCGCGCGGAGAATAAAAGATGTCGAGCCATTCTGATCGGCTGCCTGGACCACCTCCATCGGGCATTCGGGGTGGACGATGACGGTGATGTCGCCATACTTCTCTCGCACCGCCCGCACGTGCTCCAGGGTGAAGAAGGTATGGACGTGGCAATAGCCCTTCCAGATCACCACCTTCGCTTGCTTCGCGCTTTCCAGGCTCCTCTGGGGTCCGTTGGGGTCCCAGAGGGCGATGGCCTCCAGGGGGATGCCGATGGCCAGGGCTGAGTTGCGGCCCAGGTGTTCATCAGGGAAGAAGATGAGGTGTCCCTTCTGCACCAGGGCCCAGCGGAAGAGGGGCTGGGCATTGGCTGAGGTGCACACTGCGCCGCCGTGCCGGCCGCAGAAGGCCTTCACCTCGGCCAGGGAGTTCTGATAGGTGATGGGCAACAGGTCATCATCCCACAGCCCCGTGAGCATCTCCCAGGCCTGGCTCGCTCCATCTGCAGTGACCATGGCGGCCATAGGGCAGGGAGCCTCCCCTGCGGGCAGGATCACCGTCTGATAGGGCTCACAGAGCATGGCCGCCGTCTCGGCCATGAAGTCCACTCCGCAGAAGACGATATGCCGAGCCTGCTTCTGTTCAGCGGCCCGGCGCGACAGCTCCAGGGAGTCGCCCCGAAAGTCAGCGAACTGGATCACCTCCTGCCGTTGGTAGTGGTGGCCTAAGATAACCAGATCAGTTCCCAACGTCCTCTTAGCTTCGGTGATGCGAGCAAATAGTTCTTCTTCCAGCAAGGCGGTATATGCTTCAGGCAATCCCATGTCGTCTTTCCTGGTGATCTCTTTCCATGATAGCCAGAGTAAAGGCCCGAAACCGTTCCAAATGGATGATGTCCTCTTGCAGGTACTGGTGCATTCTCTCGGGGTCAATATCCCAGTACAGATGCACCAGCCGATTACGTAGCTGGACCATGCGGGCCATGATCTCGGCGTAGTCTGGGTCCAGATAGCCGGCATCGGCGAGGACCTTGAACACATCCCTTTGGCGAGCTGGCCGTTTGAGTCCGTAACCAGCCAGCAAGTGGCTGGCCATGTCGGTGCAACACTCAATCGCCACCTGGAAGCAGCGCTCGACCGAGCCCTGCACCAGTGGATTGGCCTTGTATTCCGCCAGCGAGATCCCTTGCTGCTCCTTCAGGCGGGCAATGCACTCATCCAGCTTGGCCAAGCGTAGCGAGATACTGCTGGCGTTCAGCATCACTGAACTCTTTCTTGATGCGCTGGATCAGGTAGCTATCGAACAACCTGCGATAGGGCTCGAAGTCCCAGTAGCGATTCATCACCCACACTTCGAAGTCGGTACGGGCGTTCTCATCGGCACTGTAGAGCAAGCGGCCGGTGGCGATGATCTCAAACTGGGCATGGAGGGGGGCCAGATTGATGACGAAGAAGTCCACTTCATCGGTGCTCAGGATGTCGCTCACCTCCACTGCCAGAGCGTCTTCCAACCGCCACATTTGTTGCTTGGGCATGTCAACGCGCAGCAGCACAGCTAGGTCTACATCGCTCAGGTGGTCCTCCGTCCCTCGCGCCACAGACCCGAAGAGGTAGACAGCGACCACCTCTTCACGCTGCCGGAAGCAGTCGGCCAGCAGGGACAGCTTCCCCTCCCAGTCTGCGGAGCTCATCTATCTCCTCCGGACCCGGCCGTGGCAGTACTTGAACTTCTTCCCGCTGCCGCAGGGGCAGGGGTCATTGCGTCCCACCCCGGCGAAGATATCCTCCTCTCGCTCAGTTTCCCTGCTGGAGAGTCTGCGGAGGAAGGATGTCCCCGTGCCCTGTTCCTCTTCGTCCCAATCCTCATCCCAATCTTCGTCCCAATCCTCGTCGTACCAATCCTCTTCCTCCCAATCTTCCTCTTCCTCATTCTCAGCTCGGGGGAAGAGGGTCCTGATCAGGTGAACGAGGAGCATAAGGGCTAAGGTTCCCAGGAGGGTCACTGTAGCGGCTTCGAAGAGGGTCAATGGGAAGAAGCGGCTGAAGAGGGTTCCCAGGCCCAGGAAGGCGAGGGTGACCAGGAAGATGAGCAAGCCCGCCGCGATGAGCACAGCAAGCACCAAAGCAATGGTCAAAAGAATGGTTTTCAATGTCATCGTGATTCTCCCTCTATTCGAACTCCAGGCTGATGTCCAGTGCCGGCACAGAGTGAGTGAGCGCGCCCACGGAGATGTAATCCACGCCCGTCTCGGCAATCTCCCGCACAGTTTCCAGATTGATCCCGCCCGAAGCCTCCAAGGGCACCCTGCCAGCAGAGATTTTCACCGCCTCTCGCATCTCTTGCCCCGTCATGTTATCCAGCATAATGCGGTCCAAGCCCAAGCTCAGGGCCTCCTCCAGTTCGGCCAGGGTCTTAACCTCCACCTCAATCGCGATTCGCGGTCCGTGCTTTGTGATTCCCTCCCTCACCCGCCTCACCGCCTCTGTGATCCCCCCTGCGGCAGCGATGTGGTTGTCCTTGATGAGCACCATATCATACAGGCTCAGGCGATGGTTCTGTCCCCCACCCAGCCGCACCGCCCACTTATCCAGCAGCCTCAGGCCTGGCGCGGTCTTGCGGGTGTCGAGGATCACGGCCTTTGTCCCCCTTACTGCCTCAACATAGCGGCGAGTCAGCGTGGCGATGCCGGACATCCGTTGCAGAAAGTTGAGCGCTGTCCGTTCGGCGGTGAGGATGCTCCGGGTGCAGCCACGCACCTCACCCAGGACCTGGCCCGGGTAGATGGGCTGGCCATCCTGGACTGCAGCCTCGAAAGCCAGTTTCGGATCAAGGATGACGAAGACAGCCTCGACGACAATCAGGCCGGCCACGATGCCCTCGGCCTTGCTCAGAAAGCGTCCCTTGGCACAGGCCTGGACGGGGATAGTCCACAGGCTCGTAATATCGCCTTGGCCTACATCCTCGGCCAGGGCGTGCGTCACCGCCTCCTCGGCAGCTCTTTGGAGATCCACTGGCAGTTCTTTCAGGTAGGTCTGCACAAGTTCCTCCCCATCAATGTCCCTCGTATTGTAGCAGGGTCTGAAGCCTTTGGCAATCATCCGTTGGACGCACTGGCCTGAGGAGTTGATATCGCCTGTTTACGGCGGCGCTCACTCCATCTCCTCCTCGTTGCCGAAGGCCAGTTCCATTGCCCTGTCCGTGACCGCCTTGTACACCATACTCAGCGTGGTCAGGAAATCCCGGGAACTGCGCCAGAAGGGCGGAGGTCCCATTCGCTTCAGCAGCGCGGCCTCGACCTCTGGTGGGGCAATCATGACACGGAAGTCATCCAGGCTTTCGCCAAGGGCCCAGTAACCCTCCGGATCGGCCTCCAGAGGTGGACCTTCAGTGGCTTCCGGCACTTCCGGTGTGTAGGTAATCGGTGCTTCAGCCATGGCCTCGGCTGCTCGGCGGGCCTGTAGCCCATCCATGATCGCCTCTTTGGTCCGCCCCCGCAGGTGAAAGATCATGAAGGGGTCCTCATCAAACCGCTCGCCCAGCAGGTAGTAGACAGCAGCGACGTGCTTACAGGGGTTGGCCCAGTCGGGGCACGAGCAGGAGGTGGACAGGTCCTTTCGGGAGGAGGGGAAGAGGGATACTTTTGCTGTCTTAAAGGCCTCCTCGATGTCTGGAGGCATCTCCCCGGCCAGCAGTTTCGCAGCGAAGATGGCCTGTTGGGCCATGGCGTCAATCACCTTCTCCCACTCCGCATCGTCGAGCGGCGGGATGTCGATCCTGACCTTGTAAGGTGTGCGGCGGGAACCCTGCACCCTGGCTGTGATGTGGCCAGGCTCGATGTTTATCTCCATCACCTGGCCCTTACGGGCGTAGTTGCGGCCACGCTGCAAACGTGCCGAGTCCACTAAGGGATCGAGCGCCGCAATCCACTTGCTGGCCCACCAGGTCTTGCCAAAGCGCTGGCCGCGCTTGGCCTTAGCCTTGATCCCATCCTTGACGGGGATGGGCGTCGTTTGGGGGAAATATCCCCAGTCATCGTAGTATCCACGTCGAGCCATGAGACTCTCCCTCGGCAGTGGGGACCCTGGATCACGAAATCTGCCTCGAGTTGAGATAAATGATCAGGGCGGTTCGCCATTTGCGCGAAACCGCCCCATGGTAGGGGTCCGGATACTTGGGGCCAGCCGGACGCGATGATGGCGCTGGAGGATGAGCGTTGGAGAAAGGTGTGGCTGCTCCGCTGGGATAACTTACTTGTCTAACCAACCTGCCAGACAACGCTGTCCACTGTCTCCAGCTTGCCACTGGATGCGGAACGGACGCCCGCGTCGAGGATGGCCATGACTTCCAGATTGAACATCATCTCCAGCGTAGGATGGATGGGCTCGCCGGTATCCAGGTGATGGATGAGCTCCCCTGGCACCTGCTGGCGGCCTTCGGGCAGCGGCTCAGGGTCGTAGATCGTCGTCTGGCCGTGACCGCGCTCCAGGCGGACGATGGGCTTGTCCTCCCTGCTTTCCAATACCAGGGCACCTGTCGTGCCGTAGACGATGGGACCAGGAGACACACCATGGTCCCAGGTCGTCCAGGAGCCCTCAAAAAGGCCCATCGCGCTGGGGAAGCGGACGATCATGGCCGCATTGTCGTCGGCATCGCCCCAGTGGCTGTCCAGGTTGGCTTTCAACCCTATGGTGGCGATGGCTGGCTCGCCAATGTACCAGCGGGAGACCATGGCGCCGTAGCAGCAGTAGTCGAGCATCGCACCACCGCCGGCAGCTTCCTGGTGCCACCAGGTGGCACCGCGCTCCACCCCGGTCATGGGAGCCGCCTCTTCACTCACGCCTGCATGAGCGGCTCCGGGGCCCAACGGGCCGGTGTGCCCGCCCCGCCACTTGACCTCCAGCACCCGCCCGATGCCCCCCTCGTCAATCAGTGCCTTAGCCTTGCGCGCGGCTGGCGACCAGGTGAGGGGCCAGTTGACGATCATGGTCGTCCCCACCGCCTGGCAGGCGCGCACCATCCGCAGCGCGTGGGAGAGGGACATGGCCATGGGCTTCTCCACACACACGTTGGCCCCCGCCGCAGCGCAGGCCTCCACGACCTCCGGATGTTTGGCGTTCTCGGAGCAGCAGATGATGATGTCGAGCTGCTCTTTCTCCAGCATCTCGTGGTAGTTGTCGTAAGCTTTGGGGAAGCCGATGTTGGTCAGGGCGTGCTTAAGGTTCCAGGCGCGGGTGTAGGGCGCTTCGCGCAACTCCGGCCGATCGGGTATGGTGTCCGCACAGGCGACCAACTCGACCTGGGGGTGCTGAGCGTAGAGTGCCGCAACGTTGTTGATGTGCATATGGCCGAAGCCAATGATGCCTACACGGTATGTCTTGCTCATGATTTACCTCCTGCAGTCTGTTAGTCCTCAGTCCTAGGTTACTCGACCCATATCTCGCGGCCTTCGGCGGCGGACTCGTACAGGGCGTCGAGGGTGCGCATGACGTTCAGCACCTCTTCGCGCTTCACGATCAACTCTTCCTCGCCCCGAAGGACCCTGATGAAGTGCTCCGTCTCTCCCCAGTGGCCGCTGAACATCACCTCTCGCTCCGCAGGCGTCCTGGGGGAGATGTTGACCTGGTACCTGCCCATGTTGGTGACCAGGGTCAGAGGATCCAGTACCAGCCCGCCCTTGGTCCCCAGGATCAGGGTGTAGCCCATATTCTGGGGCACATTCGCTGCCCAACTGGTCTTGAAGGCTACGGTGGCGTTGTTCTCCAGGCGAATGAACCCCGCCGCCATATCCTCCACGTCAAACTCGTGATAGTCGTAGGGCCTGGGCGTGAGCACTCCCAGCGGCGCGCCGCTTTCGGCCAACGAGGTGGCAAGGCCCTCATCCCGATTGCCAAACTGGGTGTAGGTCATGCTGCTCACCGCCACGACCTTGGGACTACCCATGATCCAGAACAGCAGGTCAATGAGGTGCACCCCCAGGTCGTACACGGGGCCACCGCCGGAGTGCTCCTTCATGTGGAACTGGCCCCAGGTGGGGATGCCCCGTCGGCGCAAGAAGTAGGTCTCGGCATAGTACATCTCGCCCAGCTTTCCCGAATCGGCAATCTCCTTAGCGGCCATGGACCGATTGGAGAAGCGGGCGCTTTGGCCGACCATCAGGATCCTGCCCACAGCCTCGGCCGTGTCGAACATCTCGACGGCATCGGCGTGACAGGTGGCGATGGGCTTTTCGCACAGGACGTGTGCCCCGGCTTTCAGCGCGGCGACGGTCTGTTCCTTGTGGTAGGCGTTGGGCGTGCACACGGAGACAATGTCGGGCTTGAGCTCGTTGAGCATTCTCTGCCAGTTGCCGTAGGCCCGGGGTATCCCCTCCGTCTGGGCGATCAATTGGGCCCGATCCTCGAGCTTGTCGGCCACGGCCACGATCTCCACATTCTCTTTCAAGTTCTTCCAGGCGGGAATGTGGCCTGCGTTGGCGATCATGCCCGTGCCAATGATCGCCACCTTGAACAGTTTGTCAGCCATTACTTCCTCCTTTGCGAAGCTATCCAACGATCGTCTGCGATAGACCATAGCTGAGTAAGATCCGCCGTCGTGACTCCGCCCTCTCCTCAGTGGGCGGTTTCAGGCCCTGCAGGGGGTAAACCCAGCCGATGTTCGCGTACTTCGACTCAGCCAGCCGATGATAGCGCAAGATCTCGATGCGCTCGACGTGCTTCAGGCCCGCCAAGAACTGGCCCAGAGCGTGATAGTTTGCATCCTCATCGTTCTGGCCGGGGATGAGCGGGATTCGAATCCAGATCGGCTGCCCAGCTCCATCCAGCCGCCGCAAGTTGTCCAGAATCCGCTCGTTGGACACACCCGTCAGGGCCATGTGCCGCTCGCAGTCCATGTGCTTCACATCGTACAGCACGAGGTCAACATAACCTAGCAGCCCCTCCAGTCGTCTCCAGGGGGCGAAGCCGGAGGTATCCAGCGCGGTGTGCACCCCTTCAGCTTGGGCTGCCTGCAGCAGCGCCCGGGTGAAGCTGTACTGGGCCAAGGGCTCCCCTCCGGAGAGGGTCATCCCCCCGCCCGAGGTTTCGTAGAAGGCCCGATCGCGCAACACCTCCTCCAGCACCTCAGCCACCGTCACCTGACGCCCCGCCAACTCCAGTGCACCAGCGTAGCAGCCTTCCGCACAGGCACCGCAGGCCCGGCAGCGCTCTCGGTCAATCAAGTGCCGGCCATCAAGGAGTTGGTGCGCGCCTTGAGGACAGACCACGAGACAATGGCCACAGCCGATGCACCTCAGGGGGGTGAAGACCAGTTGAGGCTGTCGGGATATCCCCTCCGGGTTGTGGCACCACAGACAGTGCAGAGGGCAGCCTTTGAGAAAGACCGTGGTCCGGATGCCAGGGCCATCGTGGATGGCGAAGCGCTCGATGTCGAAGATGGTGCCGGTGTGATCTGTGATCCGTGAGACGTGATGTGCCATCGCAGCTACTCCCCAGCGACCATGCGATCCACTACGACCTGGCGCAATTCCTCTGACAGGTTGGCGAAGTAGGCGCTGAAGCCCGTGACGCGCACGATCAAGTCGGGGTACTTGGATGGATCCTTGTGGGCCTCCAGAATCTGCTCCTTATTGAGCACGTTGATGTTGACTAAGGTCCCACCCATATCAAAGTACCCCTGGAGCAGAGCCTCGATCTTGGCCACCCCCTCTTCACTGCGCACGAGACCTGGATCCAAGTCCAGTTGCAGCGGTGCAGTGTTGCCATAGCCAGGCTGCACCGCCGCTACCGCCACGGCCATCTGCGTGGGCGTGCCCCCCTTGCCGTTGTTGAACCCGGGATCGGGGTTGGGCCCATGAGATACCGGGGCGTAGGCATACCGTCCGTTGGGTGTGGCACCGAGCGCCTTGCCGAAGTCAACGACTTTGGCCCAGGAGAACAGCCCAGGGATCATGTTGAACCCCTGCGGTGTGGGGTTCTGCTTCACCAATCGGGTAAAGGTCTGGGAGATACGCACTGCCCATTCGTCGGCCCGAGAGCCTCCGCTGCCAAAGCGAGGGAGGTTCCTCATCATCAGCCTCGCCCGCTCACCTTCGGGACCGGCCCAGTCGGTTTCCAGATAATACATCATCTCCTGCCAGCTCAGACGGCCCTCTCTCTCCACCCGCTGCTCCAGCGCCACAAAGGAATCGGCTACGGTGGCTAGCGAGGAACCATCGCAACACAGATTGTAATACTCCACGCCGCCGTGGGTGGCATCGAGCCCCTTCTCCACAGGCCCATAGCAGAACAGGTCGAGGTAGAGCTCGGGGAACACCTCGTGCATGTGCTCCAGGTGGAAGTCAAGGCCTTCAGCAATCACCTCCACAGCCCTTCGCAGGTGCTTTTCGAAGCGACGCCACAGCTCCTCCACGCCAGGGGTGACGGTGGCATCGGCCATCATCTCGCGCAGTGCCACGTCGAACACCGCTGCGAAGTCAATCTTGACGATGTCATTCAGCGTGTATTCCCGTCCCGGAATGGCCAGCCAGTGGCATCCAGAGTAGATGCGCTGGCGGGCCAGTTCGAGGGGATACCCATTCTTGATGAACCCCTCATTGACCGATTGGTCTCCCAGGAACTTGGGAAAGCCTATCCGATCCTCGAACAGAATCTCGACTCCTCTACGGAACAGATGGGGGCCCAGATCGTCACCTACCCGGATCGCGATGTTGGCTGGAATCTTCAGGCGGTGTATCGCCTCCAGGACGAGGAAGGACGCCGGGCTGGTGAGATCATGGCCCTCGGCGTCAGGACCCCCCAGTTGGATGTACGCCGTTTCGCTGAGCAGCAGGCAGGCGATGTGGAAGATGGCCTCCTCATCGGTGAGGAGGCCTGCTGCTGTGTCCCGCTCGTAGTAGGGCCGCAGCAGCTCATCCAGTTGCCCCCACTCCCCGCTGCCATTGTACATTTTGGCTGCTGCCTGGAAGAAGACGAGCCACTGGCACGCTTCGCGGAAGGTCTGGGGGGGATCCGTCACCAGCCGTTCGCAGACATCAGCTATGGTCTCCAGGTTCTTGCGCAACTGGGGGCGCTCCTCTGTCTCCCCCATCCGTCGGGCCTCTTCGGCGTGGCGATGGATCCAGCCCTGGATGCCGAGGATCACCTCCTCTAAGCCGTCATAGAAATCAGCGGCCTGGGGGTTTACTTCTCGATAGTGACGGACTTTCTCCAAGAGCCCTCCCCATCCTAACTCCAGGCCGATGGTCAGGTCGGGGCAGAAGTGTTGCAGGCCGCCGATGCCGTGGACCAGTTTGTACTTCTGCTGTTCCTCATGCAGGTGAGAGTAGTCGAAATCGGGGTTCCAGCCGGGCTGGCGATAGGAGTTGAAGTTGACCATGTAGACCCCGGCCATGGAGTTCAGCGGCTGGATGTAGGTGGGGTGGACCTCCAACAGTCTCCTGAAGTTTTCACCGGTGGCTTTGGGCCCGAAGAACCCTCCGCTGGGATGATTGCTTTTGGGCTTGAAGGTCTTGATGATCACATCCCTGACGACCTCACCGGAGCCGCTTATCGCTTCCACGACCTCTCTGACCTCCGGTGGGGGAAGGATGAGGCCCTGTTCATCCGCATCTCTGGGCCCTATCACTTCCCGCTTCTCTCGGGCCTGCTCCAGTTTGAGCGCATGGAGTGCCTCCAAACGCTGCTGATAGGTCAACTCGCCAACCACAGTTTCCATATTATTTTTCTTTCTCTCCTTCTGTCGAAGATTATTGGATTTAGGCAAACGATGGTCTCAGAAGAAATCGCTCCAATTGATACTCGGCACGGGGGAGATCAGGTCCTGGTAAGTGATGATGAGCATCAGCACGATGAGCAGGGCCATGCCGATGAGATGGACCATCCCCTCCCTTTCAGGGCTTATGCGCCGGCCGCGGATGGCCTCCACGATGACGAAGAAGATTCGCCCCCCATCCAGGCCGGGGATGGGCAACAGGTTAGCCATGCACAGGCCGGCGCTGACCGCAGCGGTGAGTTGCAACAGAGGGAACCACCATCCGATGGCTACCACCTGTTGAGCCGCATCGCTGGCCATCTGCGCCACTCCCACCGGCCCCACTGGCCGCACAGCTCCGGCTGGCATCAGCCCTCGCAGGACAAGCACCGGGATGGAAAGCGTGAGGACAATAATGGACAGTGTCTCCCGCAAGCCCAACCACAGCGCCTGCCACCAGGGATAGGTGCGGATATCCATTTTGGAAGCATAAGGTTGAATAACCACCCCAATCGGTCCCTGGCCCTCGGGCCATTCCTGTCGGGGCGCCATGGGGATGCTCAGCGATTCTTTGCCCCGCTGTACCTTCAGGCGAATCTCCTCCCCCAGGTGCTGGTGGATGTAGTCGGTGAGCTCTTGGGGGCCCTGGATGGGGTGCTCATCCACGGCGAGGATGAGGTCTCCCATTTGCAGGCCGGCTGCCTCGGCGGGCGAATCAGGAGCGGTATTGACAACCATTACTCTATGGAACTCCACAGGGACAGGGACCCCCAGCAGGAAGGTCGCAGAGAAGAGGCAAAAGGCCAATAGCAGATTCATGACCGCGCCAGCCCCCAGCACCACCAGCCGGGTGCGCTTGGACTTGCTGGCCAGACTGCGGGGAATGTCAGGGTCCTCCTCGCCGGCCATGCGCACAAAGCCCCCGAAGGGAATCACGTTCAGGGTGTATTCTGTCTCCCCCCAGCGACCCAGGGTCAACAGCCGGGGCGGATACCCGATACCAAACTCCTCGACCTGGATGCCCGCCCGTTTGGCCGCCAGGAAGTGGCCCAACTCATGGATGAACACTAAAACACTCAGGACGACGATAAAAGCGACAACAGTCACAGGATATATTCTCCTTCCCTTCCAATCATAACTACCTTGATTATGCCACAAGCTGGCGAGGCTGTCAAAAACGTAGGAAGAAACGATTTGACAAATAGCGCGTCCGAGAGTATAATGTACTCCGTCTGAGGGGGAGAGCAAAGAGAGGAGCTCACTATACTCCGAAGACCTGCCATCATATCATGGGAGGAGGTGATGCTAATGGAACATAGTCATAGTACGAGTTGCGCCGTAGCATCACCTCGCTCGGCTGGGTAGCTACGGCGCACAGCAAGGGGCCTCTTCGTCGTGACATGGTGAAGAGGCCCTTTGCCTTGGAGTAACCCATGTCCAAAGCCCAAAGACAGACACCGCCAGGCAGAAGGCAGCCGGCCATCGCCATCACCCTGGGCGACCCGGCAGGGATAGGGCCAGAGGTGGTGCTGAAGGCCCTGGCCGACGAGGAGGTCCGCTCCCTCTGCCGCCCCCTGGTGGTAGGGGACCTGCGCGTGCTGGAAGCAGTGAAAGCCTTCGCCGGGGTGGACCCACCGCTGCAAGCGGTGAGCAGAATAAACGAGGCCCGCTTCACTCTACCAGCGGTTGAGGTGCTGGACCTAGGGAACTGCGATCCACCTCAGGTGATGTTGGGCCATATCTCACCCCTCGCGGGAAGGGCCGCGGTGGAGGCGGTGGAGCGGGCCACAGAGCTGGCACTGGCCGGAGAGGTGGATGCCATCGTCACGGCCCCGCTGAACAAGGCGGCCATGCAGATGGCGGGGTACGACTACATCGGCCACACCGAGATCCTGGCCGAGCTATGCCATGCGCCGAGGGTGACGACCATGCTGGCCACGGGACCCTTGCGCGTGGTGCATGTCACCCGTCATGTGCCCCTGGCTGAGGTCGCCTCGCTCATCACCCAAGAGCGGGTGCTGGAGACTATCCGCCTGACCCATGAGGGGATGCAGGCCTGGGGGATGCAGCGGCCACGGATCGGCGTGGCGGCGCTGAACCCCCACGGTGGCGAGTCGGGCCTGCTGGGGCGGGAGGAGATCGAGGAGATCGGCCCCGCAGTGGAGAGGGCGCGGGCAGAGGGGGTCAAGGCTCAGGGGCCCATCCCCGCTGATTCCATTTTCTTCCGCACCATTCGGGGGGAGTTCGACGCAGTGGTGGCCATGTATCACGATCAGGGCCACATCCCCATCAAGACCCACGGCTTCGAGGCCAGCGTGACCGTCACGCTGGGTCTGCCCATCGTGCGCACCTCCGTGGACCACGGCACGGCCTTCGACATCGCCGGGCAGGGCGTGGCTGATCCGACGAGCATGAAAGAGGCAATCAAGTTGGCAGCGCGCCTTGCCTGATCCCCCTGTTGAGAGGGATAAGACTGATGGCCCGGAGGTTCCTCCGGGCCATCAGTTGTTCAGGAGGTAGTGGAGTAGGTGCGCCTACTAGGCCAGGGCTCCAAACACGATAGCTCCTCCAATGCCGATCACGGAGAGGATAGCATACAGGATCAGCATCACCACCCAGCCGATGATGCAGGTGATGACGGCCTTACCCGTGTCGAAGTCCAACGCCTGCCGTATGGCCACGACCCCTGCCACCAGGGACCAGATCCAGCCGGCCAGGCTGAACAGCGCCCCGACGCAGGGGATGAAACTGAGGAGGCCCAGGACCTGCGGCCCATAGGAATAGCCGAGGGCGCGCAGCATTTCCCCATAGTCGGCTGTGCCCTGGAAGAGCCGGGTGCCGATGAGATAGGTCAGCGCGGCCCAAATGAAGTACCCTATCACAGCGACGATGGGGGTGACGATTAGGGCCAGGAAGAAGGCGCCTACGCCGCCAGGCCCGATGATCGTTCCCAGAGCTCCACCAATGCCACCAGCGATGGCCGCGATGACCACCACGGCGATGGCCTGAGAGGTTAGCGTCTCGTCAGCCTCCACCTCCTCGTAGAGCTCCACCTCGAGCTTGGCCGCGCGGATCACGCGGTCAACAATCTTGTCCAGGATCCTGCTGGTATCAAGTTGCTGCATGAGTGTTTCCCCTTTCACTCCTTGTGTGATGGCCCCGACAAATTCTCGGGGCATCCAGGTGAATGGATCTTTGTCAGAATGCGGTGTTCATTCGAGGGTCACCACCTCCTCTCCTGGTAGACTTCTCCTTCACTTCGACAACGCAGCGAAGGCTCGCTTGCACTCCTCCAGCAGCCGGGAGCAATCCCATTGCCACAGTTCTTCGGAAAAGAGCTCGATGTCATAGAAGCCCTCATAACCCGTGCGCTCGATAGCCCGTAACATCTCCCCCAGAGGCATGACGCCAGTGCCCGGAAGCGCCCGGTCGGAGGGGGAACGGGGTGGCTCTCGCCAATCGCTCACGTGGACGCCGAAAATCTTGCCCGCCACAGCCTCGATCTGGGCCAGGAGGTCCTCCTCCTGCCAGAGGTGGTAGGTGTCGAGGAAGAGCCCCACCCGGGGGTGATCCACCCGCTCCAGGACCTCTCGCGTGTCGGCGATGGTGTGCAGGAAGGTGTAGCCGATGTACATGGGATGGATGGGCTCCAGGGCCAGGTTGACGCCCTGCTCATCGGCCATGGGGGCCAGTCGCCGCAGGGCCGCGACGACGATGTCCACGGCCTCCTCACGGCTACGAAAGAAACTTCCCACCTCGCCGGAGACGATGAGCAGGCAGTCGCAGCTCAGACGAGAGGTCAGCCGGAGGGCCTCAATGGTGTCCTGGATCTGCAACTCGGTCTGGGAGCGCGTCTTGCGGGGGAAGTAGCCGGCGTCCACCACATTGGCCACTGGCAGGCCCACCTCCTGGAGCAATTCGATCCCCTGCTGCTCTCCGAAGCGGTCCAGCTTATCCCGCCACAGGCCCATGCCATCCAGTCCCGCAGCAGCATAGCCACGTACATCCTGCTCGAAGGTCCAATCTTTAGTAGTGATCTCGCTCACTGACAGCTTGGGCATGGTTATTATCACCCTTTCAACGGGCAGGGAGCTGAGGCGCCACACAGTCCTGCAACGTGTACCTCAATCCAAGACGACTTGCACAACGAGCCATGATTTTCGCGCGCGATTAGTGCGATCGGCTCCAGAGAGTGGTTAGCGTCCCAATATCCCTGGCAGCATCCTCCTTTCAGGAAGTCGCTGACAGAGTCTGCGACTTGGGAGGCGCGGCGACTTACTAGTCGATCACTTGGACTCAGAAAGGGTCTGTTCCCTGCACAATCACGGTAGACCTGACCAGGATAACGTGTCTAACCTCATAATAGGTCGAATGTGCGTTCTTGTCAACTCCGCTTTCCCCTTTCAGTCTCCGACTCAGGAAGACAGGAAGAGGTGACCAGCATTATCCCAAGTGCAGGCCGTGCTGTCCGCAATCTGGAAGGCAGCCAGCAGCCCCATCCCTGCCAGGGACAGGATGAATACTAGCAGCGATGAGATGCGCGAACTATGAAAACCCCAACCCCCGCTCCTTCAAGCTCACGTATCGCTGGTGCCTGATCACCAGGTGATCAAGCACCTCGATATCGGATTTCAAGATTTGGGTTCTGAGCAGATCGTAAGTGCGGAAATTCTGATCTGCCTCACCCAGGTACTGGGAAAGATACACAATACATAGAAGGTAGCGTAGCTTTAAGGAGATTGTATATAGCTTCTGAGAAAAGGCAAGCCGAGTCCTATAGACACTGCCTGTACAACGAGGTCGTGAGCTATTCTCACCTGAGAAGGAAATCGAAAGCGAAATCCGCGATAAAGCCTTGCCTAATGTTCTTTCGTTGTATAAGTTGCGCAAAAGCCA
>Ga0209609_10000217_pt1 | contig 35080 bp, 34 predicted proteins | sample LakKivw325mmetaG_FD_184136 | JGI IMG/M metagenome (GOLD analysis project Ga0209609, IMG submission 184136) | Anoxic lake water microbial communities from Lake Kivu, Rwanda to study Microbial Dark Matter (Phase II) - Lake Kivu water 325m metaG... | ecosystem: Environmental > Aquatic > Freshwater... | reverse complement strand
ATGTGCCCCACCAGGGCATTCAGGCTCGAGGAGAAGACGCGAAAAGTACTCTTCGATAACTCGAAATGCATAGTATGTGAGCTCTGCGTAAGGGCCTGCCCGCCCAGGGCCATGGAGCTTAAATTCTGAGCGGACGGGTTTTCAAACCCGCCCCTGCAGTTTCATTGTAGGGGCGTACCTTCAGGTGCGCCCGGGGATTGTATGTACGAGCAGCGCACCTACCGCCACGATGTAAAGGACCGGGACCTTGTCTCCTTCCAGGCCGCGGTAAAGGAAACGGACCTTTACATATGTGCCTGCAGGGACCTCAGCGCTGAAGCTGTGACTGCTATAAATGAGGTGAGGGGCCCGCTGGAGGGGTATATCAGGGAACATCCCATCTTCCTGCATAGCCTGGAGCCCCTGCCCGTCGACAGACATGCGCCGGAGGTTGTTCGGAGAATGCAACAGGCCGCGCGGCCGGCGAAAGTCGGACCTATGGCAGCCGTGGCCGGCGCCGTCGCGCAGATGGTAGGGGAAAAGCTATTGCATTCATCACCCGAAATAATCGTGGAGAATGGCGGCGATATCTATCTTAAGGTCAGCAGAAAGAGGGTGGTGGCCATTTATGCCGGCGAGTCGGCGTTTTCCGGCAAGCTGGCTATCGAAGTTGCGCCTGACCGAACGCCGCTGGGGATTTGCACATCGTCAGGTAAAGTCGGGCCGTCGCTCAGCCTGGGTATAGCTGATGCGGCAGTTGTCGTTGCGCCGTCTGCGGCGCTGGCCGATGCCGCGGCAACGGCGGTGGGCAACGCGGTGAAAAGCGAAGATGACGTGGATGCCGCACTCGAGATTGGCCGCAGGATCAAAGGGGTCAGCGGAATCGTGGTGATAGCAGGCAGCAACCTGGGCGTGTGGGGCGATATACGCCTGTTGAATATGTGACCGGCCGGTCTAACCAGTGCAGCAGTGCACATTGATAGTGATGGTGAAGGAGCTGGTACCTCCCTTGCTGTCGGAGACCTCGCAGTTGATGGTGTATGTGCCGGGATCCCCGGCAACCAGCCACTGGATATTAGGGCCGTTGCCGCTGATTTTCCCACCGGTAGCCCTCCAGATATAGGTCAGCTCGTCTTTATCCTGGTCTTCCGCAACGCACTCCACGAGCGCTGTCTCATACTTGCGGATGACCAGCTCGGGGGTCTTTTTTAACTCCTCGGCAGAGGCATTTGCTTTAACTGTGACCGGCATGTGGTTGGGCCGGGTGAACTTTATGGCGATGATCGACGGCGGATTGTTGGGCTTTTCCGGCACGCTGACGGTGGTGTCATGGGAGGTGGCGCCGCCCTTTCCATCGCTGACCACGACAGTGATCAGGTAGCTGCCGGGGCTCGCGGGAGCCGTCCATGTCGCGGAGGAGCCGATGCTGTCGACCGTTCCTCCGCTGGTGGTCCAGCGGTATGTGAGATGATCTCCGTCGGGATCGCTGGCCGTGCAGAGAACATTTAATGTGCCCAGGGGCTGGACGATCGCAGCGTCGGCGTGCAGGGCGGTGATGACGGGCGGATTGTTGACCGGTTCAGGAGGCGCCTGGACAGGCTGTGAAGCCGGTTGCCCGCCGCATCCGGACAGGGCAGCGACAAGGATTAAGCCGAGCGCGCACACTTTCGCGCGGCGAAAATGCAGGTCTGAGAACATAGTAAGAGCACCTCCTGTATCAAGGGGAAAGGACGGGGGTTATGACTTGTCCCTGGATAAAAGTTTATTGATCCATACCTGATGAGAGAAGAACGATCCCGGGTGCACGATGATAATAATGATTGCCAGGATGAAGAGGGCCACGTCGTAGTACATCGACTGAATGGGGGTCAATCCCCCCAGCCAAACCTCCCAGATGCCGAAGCACTCGCACTGCGGGTACTTTTCGAGACCCTGGGAAATCATATACGAGTTATTGGCCATGAAGCCCAGTGTTAGCGGCAATACCAGAATGGCCATTAAGCGAGGCCAGATACCTATGACCAGCAGAAGGCCGAGCAGGACTTCACCGGCAGGCAGGATCCAGGGTATAAAAGTAAGGCCGATGAAGCGGGCGAACTCCGGCGTCATCAGGAAGTCCGGGATAATCCTGTCGAGGAATTCCGTCTGCCCGGGGATCTGGCCGAGATTGGCGAGCTTGCCGCCGCCTGCAAATATGAGCGTTAATCCGACGAGCAGGCAGGCAATAATGCTGATGACGCTGCGCACCAGGGGTTGTTTATCATATTCGTAGTCCAATGGTATGTTACCATCCTTATTTCAAAGATAGGCCTTGACTTGCAGAAAATTATAATCTACACTATTGCGAGTATGCAAACCCTGGTTGATGGTGAGTCTTAAGCTGGCTGCCTCTTAAAATCGGGAGACCATATTGCCGGGATTAAGACTCCCAGCGTGTGTTTCAAGAGGTCCTGGGCCATACAGACCCGTCAATATCCATGGTGCATAGTTATTATCAACTAAGGAGGCATCAATGGCCCTAACGGACAAAAATCTTACCTGCGCTGAATGCGGTGGATCATTTGTATTCACTGTAGGCGAGCAGGAATTCTATCAGTCGAAAGGACTTCAGAACGAGCCCAAGCGCTGCCCTGATTGCAGGACCAGCAGGAAACAGTCCCGCTCGGGTGGTGCCGGCAAAGCCAGGCAGATGTTCAAAGCCACCTGCGCAAGGTGCGGTGCCGAGTGCGAAGTACCCTTTGAGCCGAGACAGGAACGTCCGGTTTACTGCAGCAGCTGTTACGCGTCGTCCAAACCGGAACGTTAAACATATTGCTCCCGCAGTCTCCCGCGGGAGCCTCCATATATCGATAGCTGCGGGGCGGCAGAGCGGTCTTTAGTGAAAGTAGGCGTCTGCAAATTAAAGCTCCATATCCCGGGGAGCAGGTCTCTCAAGGATAAAAGGAGTATCGTTAAATCCCTTGTAATGCGCCTGCAGAAACAGTTCAATATCTCCATCGCCGAGGTCGATGACCATGACCTGTGGCAGATGGCTACGATCGGATTAGCCTGCGTTTCCAACCACAATAATCGTGTTGACGAGGTCATCAGCGCGGCCATCAGCCGGATAGAACACGATTATCCTTCGGTTGAGATCGTGGAGAAAGAGATCGAAATCTACTGAATCCGGTTGTGCATACTCGGGGCAGTATAATTGACGCATGGATACCTCTGCATTCCTCGATTACCTTAAGAACGACCCCGAGTACAAGGACCAGATCGTTCATGTTCAATATATCCCTCCGCGCGATGCGCGCCCAGGGTGGCCCGACAAGCCGTTTCATCCCGTGCTTCAGGAGCGGCTCGACAAGCTCGACCTGAGCACTCTCTATTCACACCAGGCCGAGGCCATCAATAGAATAAGGCTGGGTAAAAACGTGATGGTTGCGACGCCCAGCGCCAGCGGCAAGACCCTCTGCTACAACATCCCCGTGCTTAATACCATGCTGGAGGAGCCCTATGCCCGCGCCCTTTACCTTTTCCCCACCAAGGCTCTGGCCCAGGACCAGCTGCGCGGGCTGACCTGGCTGGCCGGCGAGGCTATTAATTTGCCCTGGGAATGCGCCACTTACGATGGAGATACGCCCGGCGAAGAGCGCGCCGGGATCAGAAAAAGAGCACGTATTGTGCTCACAAACCCGGATATGCTGCACGCCGGCATCCTGCCCAATCATAAGTCGTGGGACAGGTTCTTCAAGCGCCTGAAATATGTGGTGGTCGATGAGGCGCACATATACCGTGGAGTGTTCGGTTCACACGTTGCCTGCGTCCTGCGCAGGTTGAGACGGATCTGTGCTCATTATGGCAGCAGGCCACAATTTGTGTTCTGTTCGGCAACTATTGCCAATCCGGGGCAGCATGCCGAGGGGCTGGCGGGACTGCCTTTTGAAGTTGTGGATGGGGATGGCGCTCCTTATGGAGGCAAAGCATTTGTCTTCTGGAATCCACCTATCGTTGACGAGGCGCGCAGCCTGCGGCGCAGCACCAACAGCGAGGTTACCCACCTTTTTACGGAGCTTATACGCAGGCAGGTGCGCACTCTGGCCTTTGCCTCCACGCGTCGCTTGACCGAGCTCATCTATGTATACAGCCGCGATCTGCTCGGCAGCCCGCTGGGGGAAAAGATCAGGCCGTACAGGGCCGGGTATTTAGCTTCCGACCGGCGGGAGATTGAGAGGGAGCTGTTTTCAGGGGAGCTGCTGGGGGCGGTGGCCACCAGCGCGCTTGAGCTGGGGATAGACATCGGCGGGCTGGATGCCACGGTGCTGACCGGCTATCCGGGAAGCATCGCCAGCACATGGCAACAGGCCGGACGGAGCGGGCGGAGGGGTGAGAAATCGATCACTTTTCTCGTGGCCCAGAATAATCCGCTCGACCAGTATTTCATGCATAATCCCGACTTTTTCTTCGGTAAGCCCTTTGAGAATGCCCTCATCAACTGGGAGAACATAAATATACTGCATCCGCACCTGCTCTGCGCGGCCTGGGAGAAGCAGCTGGATGATAGAGACAGGGAATATTTCGGCGATGCGCTCGATGCGGCCGGGGACGAACTGGGCAGGGAAGGGAAGCTGAGAAGGGAGGGAGAACGCTGGCATATCTCGCCCCGGCTGTCGCATCCGGCACAGGAAATAAATATCAGGACCGCCTCTACCGATCAATATCAGCTGCTGGACTCATCCCGGGGCTACCAGGTACTGGAGACGATCGAGGAAGACCACGCCTTCTGGCAGGTGCATCCCGGCGCCATCTACCTGCATCAGGGCGATTCCTATTTCGTCAAAGAGCTCGACATCGAGAAGCATATTGCCGTGGTGGAGCCGGCCGCCGTTCCTTATTACACGCAGACCATGGAGTTGACCGATATCAAGATATTAAAGCAGATGAAGGAAAAGGAGTCCGGTGGAGTTAAGGTCTGCCTGGGCATGGTGGACGTGACAAACCAGGTGGAGGGTTTCCGCAAAAAGAAGCACTATACGGACGAGATCGTCGGCGAGGAGGTGCTGGACCTGCCGCCTATGCGTTTCATTACCCAGTCCTTGTGGTTCGATTTGCCCCGGGACGCGATGGAGATGATAGAGAAGAGCAAGCTCGATTTTCACGGCGGGCTTCATGCCGTGGAACATGCCGCTATCGCCATATTGCCGCTTTTCGCCATGTGCGACCGCAACGATATCGGGGGAGTCTCCACACCCTTTCATATCGATACGGGCAAGGCGCAGATTTTTATTTACGACGGCTACCCGGGGGGCATCGGAATAGCGGAGAAGGGCTATGAAATCATCGAGGGCCTGTGGGCTGCCACGCTCAAGACAATCGAGGAATGTCCCTGCCGCGAAGGCTGCCCGGCCTGTATACAATCGCCTAAATGCGGCAACAACAACGAGCCACTGGATAAGAAAGCGGCGGTTATTTTACTGCGCGGACTGCTCAACGTGCTAAAATAGGCGCTCTGAAAGTTCAGAACCGTCCAAATTTCTAAATGCAAGGAGAATAATGGATACCTACAACTACATCAAGCACGTGATACGCAAGGCGTTCAGCTACACGTTCAACCGTATTACGTTTTACCTCACCATATTTAACTTCTTTATGCTGGCGAGCTGGATGTATGAAAATACGTCCATCGGTGAATTTGTGAAAAGCAACGGACTGCGTCCGGGCGACATGCTGGCAGGTATATTCTTTACCGTTTTCTTTATCTCTGCCCTCGAGTACGTGGTGATAGGGCGCGATAAAGAAGGTGAAGGATATTAGGGCCGGCCGCTGACGATTCAGTGGCTGAGGATTTTGCCCAGGAACTGCCTGGTGCGCTCATGTTGGGGATTACTAAAGAGCACGTCCGGGGAGGCCTGTTCAAGTATCTGCCCCTCGTCCATGAAAATAACGCGTTTGGCCGCGGCGCGGGTAAAGCCCATCTCGTGAGAGACTACAGCCATGGTCATGCCCTCGGCAGCCAGGGCCAGCATCACCTCGAGGACTTCTTTGATCATCTCGGGATCAAGTGCGCTGGTGGGCTCATCGAACAGCATGACCTTGGGATTCATGGCCAGCGCCCGGGCGATGGCCACCCTTTGCTGCTGCCCCCCTGATAGCTGTGCGGGCTTCGCCCCGGCTTTATCGGGTATACCCACCTTCTTCAGCAGGTCCAGCGCAGTTTGTTTGGCCTCCGCAGACGGGCGTTTGCGCACCACGCGCTGGGCCAGCATGAGGTTATCCAGCACGGTGAGGTGGCTGAACAGGTTGAAAGACTGGAAGACCATGCCCACATCGCGCCGCACCGCGTTGATATTGCGGGCGTTGTCGAGCGGGATACCGTCCACCACGATCTTGCCCCTGTCGTAGTTCTCCAGCCGGTTGATGCAACGCAGCAGGGTCGATTTGCCCGATCCGGACGGGCCCACGATGACCACCACTTCTCCCCTGTATATATCGAGGTCCAACCCGCACAGAGCATGGACTTTGCCGAAGTATTTGTGCACACCGCGTATGCTGATAATGGGTTCAGACAATCATTACCTCTCGAATTTGGTCTTCTTTTCTATCCAGTTCACCACACGCGCCGAAAAGAGCGTCATGATCAGATACAGCAGGGCCACCAGCATCCATACCTCGATGGGATCGAAGTGGATGGAGGCATATTCCCGGCCGCGGCGCGTCAGGTCTGCCACAGCGACCACGCTGACCAGTGAGGAATCTTTGAGCAGCGCGATGAACTCGTTGCCGATGGGCGGCAGGATCACGCGTACAGCCTGCGGCAGCACGACATGTCGCATGGACTGGAAATACGTCATGCCCAGGCTGCGCGCGGCCTCCATCTGCCCCTTGGGTATGCTCTGGATGCCGGCCCGGTAAATCTCGCTCATATATGCCCCGTAGCAGAAGACCAGGCCGATTATCGCCATCACTACGGGATCGGCCTGAAAATTTTCCAGCGACGGGAAGTTCCAGGCCTTGCCCAGCGACTGAATCATCACCGGCACGGCGAAGTACCAGATTATGAGCTGGACCAGCAGCGGCACGCCGCGCACCAGCTCCACATAGAGTGTTGAGATTACATAGACAGGGCGTTTATTCGATAGCCTGCCCAGGCCGCCGATCATGCCGACGATCAATACCAGCAGGAAGGAGACCAGCGTGACGGTTACAGTTATTACGATGCCGTCCTGGACGAACTTGAAGATGTTCATGAAGGGGTCGGGCCATGCAAACAGAAGGAGGATCGTTATCCCGACCACCAGCACCACCAGCCACCACCAGACATCGATGCGTGTGGACCGTTCAGTGCCGGGTATGTGGTCCAGCTCTTCCTTGGGGATCTTCGGTCTGTCAGGCGTACTCATCGAGCCGGATAACATTATACGCCTTAAATACGGCGGAGGGTAAAGTAAAACCCCGGCTTAGCGGCCGACCCATTTCTGGTCCAGTTTATCCAGAAATCCCTCGTCCTTGAGTGCCTTGAGGGCGGCATTTACCTTGGGGACAAGGTAAGCGTTTTTCTTGCAGATGGCGATGCCGTAGTATTCGTCCGTGAAGATTGGCCCGACCGTCTTCAAAGCGTCTTTATTCTTCACGACATAACCCATGGCCACCGGGTAGTCGGCTATGACGGCATCGAGCTGTCCATTCATGAGGTCCTGGAAGGCGAAACCGACCTCGTCGAAGGTCTTGACTCTGGCGCCGGGGATTTTATTGGCCTCGATGATCCCGGTCGTGCCTATCTGGCCGCCGATGGTCTTGCCGGCCAGGTCGTCCTTGCCCGTAATGCTGTCGTTGTCCTTGCGTACTGTGACTATTTGTCCTGCCAGGTAATAGGGATCGGAGAATAAAATAGTCTTCTTGCGTTCATCTGTGATCGTAATGGATGAGACAGCCATATCGTACTGGCACTGCGAAACCCCGGCCAGTACCGAGTCGAAGCCCACGTTGACCAGCTCTATGTCGAGCCCCGCCCTGTCGGCTACAGCCCGTATGAGTTCGGGGCCGAAGCCGTCCAGTGCCTTGGTCTGCTCGTTAACGATCTCGAAAGGCGGCCAGGTGGCGTCGCAGGCCACGGTCAGTCTTGTCTTGGCCGCAGGGGAAGGTGCGCAGGTCGCCATCAGGGATGTTACGACGATACACAGGGTAATGGATAAAAACGCAATTTTTTTCATGGTTGTTATTCCTGGCCGAAGCACGGATGGGTTTATTATACCACCGACCAAAGCCCCGGCTTTGTTTGCGGTTAAAGATAACCTGTATCCTGCAATTTCCACTGGCGGCGGAAGTCGGGCTCAGCCGATATTCCGTTCTCCTGCGCGTAAAGACGCAGGCGGAAGTGGTCGAAGAACAGCGCGGACAGCATGCGCATGCGGCGCTGTTGCTCGGGGAAGGTGTAGTTATGGGTATCGAGCATTATGCGGCTGATGTCAGGATACTCCGGCAGGTTCTCGCTGTGGCTCTCGGGATGATCGAGGTGCACGGTGATCAGGTTGACGAGCTCCGGGTCGAGGCAGATCACCAGCAGGGAAGGATCATAGAAAGTCCCGCCGCCATCGCGGTACCTCTGGCCGTTGATCTCGGCCGGCTCAATATAGGTATTCATGCTCCATCCGGCCACCATGGCTTTGATGATAGGAGCCTCCAGGACCTTCCAGGTGCGCCCGCCGAATTCAAACCTCCTGTCCGGACCCGTCATACCCATGAAATCGGTAAATCCGTCGCCGCGCGCGGCGGTAACGGTCAGGGGCAGCTTTATATCATCGAAGACCAGTTTCTCCGGATTGGACGCTCCGGTATAGTCTTTGAGCTTCTGAACAAGGAATTCCTGCAGCGGATCGAGGTTTCCCAGTCCCAGCCATACACGCCGCGGGTTTCGGTTCATCTTGACCAGCCTGTCGGTGCGCAGGTTGGCCACGAAGTCTTCCAGGTCTTCCAGCGCATGCTGGGCCGCAGGCCTGTATAAATCAGGATAGCGCGCTGCGGCCACCTGCACAGCGTGGAAAAAGCTGTTGAGCACACCGGCTGAAACACCGTATATCTGCCTGATCTCACCTCCTCCCCGGCTGAAGCCCTCGTTGATAGCACGCGTGGTAACCAGTCCCCCCAGTATGCCCGAGAATCCGCCGGCGCCGTAGATGATGTTTGCCGGCCGGTCGAAGGGGAAATTATCGAGCTGGCCGTTTAAAATTTCGTTGAAGCGGGCCATGATAGCCACGCGGTTTTTGGACGACTCGCGCATATTGGTTGCCGCCTCGGTGGAGCCCACATAGGGCAGGTCCGCATGGCCGGCGGTTGGAAGGGGGGCTCCGGTCTTAATGCTTTCCATGGAGAAAGCGGGCTGTGCCTGCCTGACCTTTTGCAGCAGTTCACGCTGGCGCCGCAGCAAATCCAGGTAATAGTCGGCCGTCAGGGTCTGGTTACGCTCGTGTTGAGAGTGCATGATGAAGACCGACGTAACTAAATTTAGTTTCCATTTGCGAATCTCGGCGCGTGGCCTGCTGCGCAGTATGGGCCGAGGGTCTTTGGCTTCCAGGTCGGCCACGATGGCGCCCGCGTCCACTATGGGCGGGCGGCAGTCATAAACATATTTGCCGTTGACGGTGGATGGACGGGTGGACAGCAGTGTGCTGACGGCGGCTATTACAGCATCTATGAGAGGAGCGTCCTGCGGCGGGCCCATGTGAATGAATTGATAGGGGCACTGCAGACTATTGTCATGCGGGCCGAACATGGTAAAGATGGCATCACGGTCCATGGTGCAGATGTAAAGCGGAAGGCCCAGGTCCGACACCTTCAATTGAACAGGTGTCCCTTTTGAAGCTCCTATATATGAATTCAGGCGGTTTTCCAGCCACTTCCTCAATGGATTGAGGTTGGACCGCCCGTACCAGGGATTGAGATTGAAGGAGCGGATCCGGCCGCTGCGCGCTTTCGACAGGAAGTCGCGGAAATCTTTGACGGCTGAAGCTGCCTTGCCCCACTTCTGCGCATCTCTTTTCGCCGCCAGGGCCAGGGCGAAGGCTGTTGCCGTCAGTGCACCGCCACTGACACCGTAGATGCGCCCGACCGGCGTATCTTCATTGAGGAGCTTCTCAGCGCGGTCCAGTTCCCTGATTATATACGGCAGATCGCCAAGCTTGGATGCCTGAAAAATAATCGAAGGAGCGACTGCCATGCGATATTTTAGCAGAAACGGCCCGGCTGCAGTACTGTGGGGGCTGACGTTTTCACTGCCGGCCCTTGACTACGAGCTTCTTCTCTCCCCAGATGCGTCTGACAAAGGCATCGCCCTTGGCGTTGCGGTAATCGAAGTCGCTGCGGGTCATGCTGGTCAGGTTGACCTCTATGCCGGTGGCGTCCTCAAAGACGGCTATCAGCTCCATGATCATATCCCTGCTCATATCCCCTACAATCAGCAGGTCGAGGCCGGTTTCCGGTATTCTCTCCAGCTTGGCGGCCTCGCCGTGAATGATGGCTAGATTGATTGCATTTACGTCTTTTAACTGGTCGCGCAGATAATTGATCACCGACTGGAGCGTGAGGATGGTCCTGGGGACCGGCTCCGCCGGCTGTTCTTCCGGTTGTTCCGACGGTTGTTCAGCCGGTTGCCCAGCTGGTTGCCCCGGCTGCTCAACTGCCTGTTCTGCTTCCGTGCTGACGACAACATTTTCCTCAACTTCACCCGCTGCGGCAACGGGGGCGGGCAGCTCTATGACATCGGGCAACGGCTGGCGGCCGTGATTGGGTATTACACGGGTACCCGGTATGATGGGCTTTTCTCCGTCTTCCAGCAGTTCATGTTTGAATGCTTCGGTTATGGCAATGGCATGCTTTATCTCCGGAGGGCGCCGCTTTACCTCCTCGTCAACGATCTCGATAGTGCGGGGGACATGCTCCTCCACGGGTGCAGCGGCGGCAGCGGCCGGTTCGGTAGCCGCGGGACGGTCTGCATAAGATTCCACGATTATCTTCCGCCACTGTGACAGCAAGGGAAAGCTCTTAACGACTTCGTAATACTTGAGATTGCCCTGAACATGTGAAGTGAACAACCCGGCTTTCTCCAGATATCCGAGCTCCCGGCGGACGGCGTTCAGGGGCTCCCCGGTCAGGCGGGCCACCTCCCTGGTGTAATAACGTTTGCCGGTGTCGCGCAGAAAGAGATAAAGCACGTTGCGTTTAGCCTTGGAAGTAATGAAAAATTTTAAGTTCGACATCGGTGAACACCTATAATGTACAATGGTTGCTGTCTTTTTTCAACTCGCGCGTATCCTTCAAGTACACATTGAGATGAGTGCCTGCAGTAGTCCAGTGGTGATACAGCCCGTATATGATTATGCTAAAATCTCAAGAAAGGAAGTGCGCAAGGATGGTGTAATGGAGACAAAGAACCTGAGGCAGACAGCGACTTTCAATGCGGGGGCGAAAGCGGTTTATGAACTGTTGATGGATGCTAAAAAACACTCTGCGCTTGCCGGAGGCGATACTGCAATAATCAGCCGTAAAGTTGGAGGAAAATTTAGCATCGGTGGCTATATCGAGGGCACAAACCTGGAGCTCGTTCCGGGACAGAAGATCGTACAGTCCTGGCGGTACGAAGACTGGCCGAAAGGCCATTATTCAAAGGCGACCTTTGCCTTTAAAGAGCAGGACGGCAGGACAAAGATGACATTTACACAGGTCGGCATTCCGGCCAGGTTCTACGAGGACATCAAGCAGGGATGGATCGACTATTACTGGACACCTATGAAGGAAATATTCGACAAATAGCAGATAATCTTTTAGAAGGAGTCATGTTATGGATAAAGTGAAGATCGGAGCGCAGACGATGGTGTTCCCCACGCCGGCATTCCTGGTAGGAGCCAATGTGGAGGGGAAAGCGAATTTCATGACAGTGGCATGGGGAGGTGTCGCCTGCAGTGAGCCTCCCATGGTATCGGTGGCAATACGGCATGCGCGATATACAATGAAGGGAATGCAGGAAAATATGACCTTTTCCGTCAATGTGCCATCGGCTGATCTGGTTAAGGAGGTGGATTTCTGCGGCATCAGGAGCGGCGCCAAGGTGGATAAGGTAAGGGTCTGCAAGTTCAAAGTATTCTACGGCGCACTCGAGACTGCGCCCATGATAGAGCAATGCCCGGTTAACCTGGAATGTAAAATCGAGCATATGTTGGACCTGGGCAGTCACATGCTGGTAGTGGGCAAAATCGAGGAAACATATGTCTCGGGCAAGTGTTTTACCGGCGATCATCCGGACGTTAAAAAGATACGCCCCATTGGATGGACTATGCTGCCGGCAAATGTCTATCAGGAGCTGGGCGAGACAGCCGGCAAGGCGTTCAAGATCGGCCTTGAAATGAAAGCCTAATACCATTATTTTGACACGTTTCCGGCATCATGTTACATTTATAAATGAAAATAGTTTTCATTTAACGATGGGAATATGACCGGTAAGGATATTATGGCGGAGCTGAGGAAGCGGGGATTCAAGCTGACACCCCAGAGGAAGGCTATAGTATCCGTGCTGAGCAAGTGCAGAGAGCACCTGAGGCCGTCCGATATCCATGAAAGGCTGCACAGGAAATATCCCGGTATAGGACTGGTCACGGTATACCGCACACTGGAACTGCTTCAGGAGAACGGCCTGCTCTGCGAGGTCCATATTGGCGACTCCTGCCGCAGCTATCTCAGGCGGGAGCAACCGGGCGAGCACCATCATCACCTGATCTGCCGCGGCTGCGGCAGCGTGACGGATTTCACCGACTGTGAGCTGGACCACCTGAAGCTGCGCCTGGAGCAGGAAACAGGCTACCGCATCAACCGACACCTGCTGGAGTTCATGGGACTATGCCCGCAATGTAAGGTCAGGGAAGTATAGCGTAACGATGTTCAGACGGATCGTACTCATTGCAGTTGCAGCGCTGCTGTTTGTGAATATGGCATCGTGCAGCGCGGCTGCGCCGGCCCGGGAGGCAAATAAAATAGGCGTGGCGGTGACGGTGCTGCCCCAGCGCGAGTTTGTGGAACGTGTGGGCGGCGACAAGGTCGACATAACCGTCATGGTCCCGCCGGGCGCCAGCCCGCATACTTATGAGGTCACGCCCGCCCAGATGGTGCAGCTGAGCCGGGCCAGGATATATTGCAAGGTCGGTTCGCCCATCGAGTTTGAGCTCTCCTGGCTGGATAAGCTGCTGGCACAGAACAAAGATATCCTGGTGGTCGATTGCAGCCGCGGCATCGACCTGATAAAGAGCGATGATCCCGATGAGCCGGGCCTGGACCCCCACATCTGGACCTCACCCCGCAATGCCAGGATTATGGTGCAGAATATCTGCACGGGCCTGGTTCAGGCCGACCCGCAGAACCGCCAGTACTACGAGGACAACCGGGATTCATATTTGAAGGAGCTGGACGGGCTGGATGCCGAACTGGGCGCCATGTTAAAAAGCACGGGCAGCCGAACATTCATCGTCTATCACCCCGCCTGGGGGTATTTTGCCCGGGACTACGGCCTCCATCAGCTCGGCATAGAGCAGGAGGGCAAGGAGCCCAAAGCCGCCTATATGTCCAGGCTGATCAACGAGGCACGCAGTCAGAATATTAAAGTAATTTTCGTCTCTCCGGAGTTCGACTCCAGGAATGCCGAGGCCATCGCACGCGAGATCGGCGGTCGGGTGGTAATTATCGATCCGCTGGCCGGAGACTATCTGGTAAATATGAGGAAGGTGGCTGCCGCTTTCAAGGAGGTTTTGAAGTAGCCATGGCATCCGGCGATATCGTCAGGCTGGAAAACGTCTGGGTAAGCTATAACGGCACACCCGCCCTGGAGGACGTTAACCTGACTGTGGGAGAACATGACTTCCTGGGCGTCATCGGCCCCAACGGGGGCGGTAAAAGCACGTTGCTCAAGGTCATACTGGGGCTGATCAGACCGCAGCGGGGCATCGTAACTGTGCTGGGCAACCTGCCCGAAAGGAGCCGCAGCAGCATCGGCTATGTTCCGCAGCACAGCGATTATGACCGCGACTTTCCTGTAAGCGTAATGGAAGTTGTGTTGATGGGGCGCTACGGGAAACGGGGCATGCTGAAACCGTATGATGGGAAAGACCGGGAGGCCGCTGAAAAAGCGCTGGCAAGGGTCGGCATGCTCTCACATGCCCGCGCTCAGATAGGGCAACTCTCAGGCGGTCAGCAGCAGAGGACCTTCATCGCCCGGGCGCTTGTGTCAGATCCGGCACTGCTCCTGCTGGATGAGCCTACGGCAAGCGTGGATACAGCCATGCAGACCGATTTCTATGAGCTGCTGGAGAAGTTGAAGAATGAGATGGCCATTATCATGGTATCCCATGATATAGGCGCGGTCTCAGTATTCGTAGATAAAATAGCCTGCCTGAATGTGCGACTCTATTACCACGGCACGCGTGAAATAACGCCGGAGATACTGGAAGCGACCTACAAGTGCCCGGTGCAGCTTATCGCGCACGGCGATATCCCCCACCGCGTGCTGAGGGAACATTGATGTTCGAAGCGTTTCAGTTCGAGTTCATGCGCAATGCGCTGATGGCCGGGCTGCTGGCCTCCATCGCCTGCGGCATCGTGGGTGTATATGTGGTGGTTAAGAAGATCGTGTCCATGAGCGGAGGCATCGCCCACGCTTCTTTCGGAGGCATCGGACTGGGTTATCTATTGAATTTCAGCCCGGTGCTGGGCGCCATGTTCTTTTCCCTGCTGTCGGCGCTGACCATGGGACTGGTGACGCGCAGGACCAGGCTGCCGGAGGACACGGCTATAGGAATACTGTGGGCAATCGGCATGGCGCTGGGCGTCATATTTATCGGGCTTTCCCCCGGGTTCGCACCGGATCTCATGAGCTATCTTTTCGGAAATATTCTGACCGTGCCGCTGAGCGACCTGTACCTGATGGCCGGGCTCGACCTCGTTATACTGGTGTTAACCGTCGCCTTCTATAAGGAGTTCCTGCTGCTGTCATTCGATGAAGAATTCGGCACGGTTGCGGGCATGCCTGTTGACGGCCTCTACCTGTTATTACTGTGCATGGTCGCCCTTACCGTCGTTGTACTCATACGCGTGGTCGGAATGATACTGGTGATCGCCATGCTGGCCTTCCCTGCGGCAATGGCCAGGCAGTTCACCCATGACATCAGGAAAATGATGGTGCTGTCGGTAATACTCGGCATGATATTCACCTTCGGCGGCCTTTGGATATCTTATCTGCTCAACCATGCCTCCGGAGCGACCATCATACTGCTCAGCGGCTTGACGCTGCTGGCGACCTATATCGTAAAGGCGCTGCAGCACAGGACGAAAGTACGCTTTACACGATAGAACCGCCATAGTATGATGGCGGTATTCTCAATTAATTGCTGGAGGATGTATTGATGAGGAATATCATTCTCGTATCTTTATTACTTTTGATGTCGGCATCCGGCTGTATCACATACGTGGGAGGCGGCGCCGTCAACCAGGCGCCGGTGGTGGTGAGTTTCACAGTTAGCCCCTCCTCCATCCAGCCGGGGGAGGCTGCCATACTTTCCTGGGAGGTTAAAAACGCTTCATCCGTCAGTATCGATCCCGGCCTGCCGGCAGTAGCCACAACGGGTGCGGAGAAAGTCGTCCCCTCGTCTACTACAGCCTACATCTTGACGGCCAGTAACTCGGCCGGCTCGACCAGGGCTACCGCCCTGTTGACCGTCTCGGGGAGCATAACCACGCCGCCGCTGCCTGCTGCCGGACTTCCGGTGATATTGTCCTTTACAGCCTCCCCGGCGAGCATTAGTCCGGGCGGCTCGACTGTATTAAGCTGGACGACATCCAACGCCACGGGCGCCAGCATCAGCGGCATCGGCGCCGTCGGCACCAGCGGCGTGACATCCGTCAGCCCCGGCATGACCACAACATATGTGCTGGAGGCTACCAACGGTACGAATACTGTTACGGCCATGACAAGTGTATCGGTGCCGGGTGGTTTAACTCCTTATCCGGGATATGCATCCAGGCCCACTGTTGTTTCCTTCGCAGCCGCTCCCTCAGTTGTGGCGGCGGGCGGTTCCACGGTCCTCAGCTGGGATGTGGCCAATGCCACGTCCGTCGACCTGCTGGAATACGGGCCCGTATCATCCTCCGGCAGTATGAACATATACCCCTCCGGCACGGGGACGATTACCTTCCACCTGTCTGCGCAGAATGCATACGGCACGACCTATGCATCGTGCGATATCACTGTCACGCCTCCGGTAGTCCCCTATACTCCTCCCGCGTGGCCGACGGTAAACAAGTTCAAAGCCAGCGACAGCACGGTCCTGGCCGGCTCTACAGTGCTGCTCTCATGGAGCGTATCGAACGCGGACAGCGTTTATATCGACAACGGTGTCGGCTCGGTACCGGCTATGGGGTCCGCGAATGTGGTCGTGTGGTCCACCACTGTATATACATTGGTGGCCACCAACGGCGCCAACACGGTGGCGCAGCCTGTGACCGTGACTGTCCCTTAATATTTGTTTGTATACAAAATAACCGTGTGCTATGATTTGTGGAAGCGGCCCCGGCCGCTTCCACTATTTTTTACAGGAGACCGGACGATGAAGATTGCCGTGTTAAACGGGAGCCCCAAGGGTGAGATCAGCGTAACCGTACAGTACATAAAATTCATCCAGAAGAAATTTCCCCAGCATGAGCTAAAACTGATCAATGTCGCACGCGATATAGTCAAGGTCGAAAAGGATGACAGTCTTTTCCAATCGATCATGGAAGAAGTGAAGAAATCGGATGGTGTTATCTGGGCTTTTCCACTCTACGTCTTTCATGTATGCTCGCAGTATAAACGATTTATAGAGCTGATCGCCGAGAAGGGGGCGCAAAAAGCATTTGCCGGCAAGTATGCTACGGCGCTCAGCACATCAGTGCATTTCTTCGACAATACAGCGCATAACTATATGCGCGGCATTTGCGATGACCTGGACATGAAGTACATTGAGCCTTTCTCAGCGGACATGGATGACATCATGATTGAAAACATGAGGCGTATTCTCCTTAAGTGGGCCGAAAATTTCTTTGCCGCTATCGATAAAAAGGCGGCGACCATGAAGCTGTATTCCCCGGTTGCCCCCAAGAAGTTCACATACAAACCGGTCAAAGGAGGGGGCAACGTTGATACACGGGGCATGAAGATCAGGGTCCTTGCCGATATTAAGGACGAGAAGTCAAACTTGGCCAGGATGGTGCAGCGTTTTAAGGAGGCGTTCAAAGGCGATATCGAGGTTGTCAGGACAGGCGATATAAAAATGCGCGGAGGCTGTCTCGGCTGCATGGAGTGTGCCTTTGATAATATCTGTGTATACCAGGGCAAGGACGATTTCGTCGACTACTTCAACGCCGGACGCGACGCCGATGTAACCATATTTGCCGGGGAGATCGTTGACCGCTTCTTCTCCGCGCGCTTGAAGATGTTCTGGGACAGGAGCTTCTTCAACGGCCATATCCCCACGTCAGTGGACAAGCAAATGGGATATATCATTTCAGGTCCGCTCAGCCAGGTAGCCAACCTGCAGGAGATTACGAATGCCATGGCCCAGATATCGGGTGCAAACATGGCCGGAGTTGTCACCGATGAGTGTGCCGATTCCGAACAGATAAATAAGCTTGTGGATGAATTTGCTGCCAAGTGCGTTGACAACGCTGTGAATACATATATATTGCCGCGCACATTCCTGGGAGTGGGCGGGCACAAAATTTTCCGCGACCAGATCTGGGCCCGACTATCGTTTCCCTTTACCGCCGACTACCGGTACTATGAGGCGCACGGCCTGTTCGACTTCCCGCAGCAGGATGTCAGGTACCTGGAGTTCAGCAAGCAGATGACCGAGATGATCAAGGATCCCAAGATGAAAGAGATGGTGCGCAAGATGATGAAGACCGAGATGCTCAAGGGATATGCCAAGATCGTCGACACAAAATAACACTCGGGTATATGGCTCACATTGTCTGATATAGCAAAGAAAACTGAACGGGGCGTAACTCGCAGCCGCGAAGGGTTTTTCTCCAAAATAGCCGGCCTTTTCAGCCGGGCCAGGTTCGATGAAGCGACCTGGGATGAACTGGAGGAATTGCTCATCTCGGCGGATGTAGGGATGGAAACCACGGAGAAGCTGCTGGGAAGAGTGAGGAAGCGCGCCAGAGATGAGAAGCTGGCAGAAGGGACGCAGGTGCGCACCGCATTGAAAGAGGAGATGGTGCGGCTGCTGGATGTGCCCGTAAAGGCCCGGGACGTTGCGCAGGACGCCGGCATGAAGGTGATCCTGATGGTCGGGGTCAACGGGACGGGCAAGACCACGAGCATTGCCAAGCTCGCGAACGAGTATAAAAGCAGCGGTAGAAAGGTTTTGCTGGGTGCGGCCGACACCTTCCGCGCGGCCGCTATCGATCAGCTCAAAATGTGGGGCGGCAGGGTGGGCGTCGATGTTGTGGCCCATCAGCCGGGAGCAGATCCCGGAGCCGTGGTGTTTGATACGCTGGAGGCTGCGCGCAGCCGCGCTGCCGATGTTGTCATCATAGATACGGCGGGCAGGCTTCAGACCAAGCATAATCTTATGGATGAGCTCAGGAAGATAAGGAAGGTCTCCGGTAAGTATGACGCCGAACAGGAAGTGCTGCTGGTAATAGATGCCACTACGGGACAAAACGGGCTGTCGCAGGCGCGCAGCTTTACTGAGGCCACGGATGTCAACGGCATATTACTCTCCAAGCTGGACGGGACTGCCAGGGGTGGTATAGTATTAGCAATCTGCGACCTGCTGCAAATACCCATCAAATATATAGGAACCGGGGAACAGGTCGGCGATATCGCGCCGTTCGACCCCGTATCATTTGTAAACGCCATCTTCGGGGATGTAACTTAAAGATATGTATGATATCGATTGGAACCCTATAATATTCAGCATCGGCACGCTTGAGATCAGATGGTACGGTGTGCTGGTAGTCCTGGCTGTAATAGCGGTGATAGTCCTTTCACTGGTTGAGGCCAGGCGCAGGGGCATATCCCAGGACATCATTTGGGATGCGGCGCTGTGGGCGGTTGTGGGCGGTATCATCGGCGCACGGCTGCTGCACGTTATCGACAGATGGCAGTACTATCTCTATCATCCCGAGCAGCTGCTGAATTTTGCCGGCCTTGCCATCTGGGGTGCGGTGCTGGGCGGGCTGATTGCCATATTTATCTTCTGCCTGGTTAAAAAGATATCGTTCTGGCTGCTGGGCGATGTGGCAGCACCCGGAGCCATCCTGGGGCAGACCATCGGACGCGTGGGATGCCTGGTGAACGGGTGCTGCTACGGTTTGACCTGCGAGCTTCCCATGGCCGTCATCTACAGCAATCCCAACAGCTATGCTCCCATCGGCGTTCCACTCTACCCGACACAGCTGTTTCACATCATATGGGACCTGGCAGGCTTCGTGGTGTTGTGGTTGCTGCGCAAGAAGCTGAAGCCCGAGGGCACGCTCTTCCTGTTATGGCTGATCTTTTTCGGAGCGGGGGACTTTATTATACGATTCTTCCGCGAAAGTGAGCCGTTCCTGTTCAATCTGCCGCAGGCTCAGGTGATAGACATCCTGATGGTGGTGGCTGCAGTTATAACTCTGGTCGTACGCTATGTTTTATATCGCAGGGCCGGGGGGATGGCAGAACGGTCAGAGGTCAGTAAGAGCGCGTAAAATCAAGCAGGTTGAGCCTTAGCTGGCCCTTACCGTTGAAATTATCGACCTCTACCGAATAGACGATATCTATATGGCGGCTGAGCTCTCCCAGGAAATTTCCCAATCGAAAGCCCATAGTATCCCAGACGATGCCGTCCTGTTTTAGCTTGAGTTTAATGTGATCTTTCTGGCTGCCCACCAGCTTCTGCTCCACAACCTCGACCTTGCGGCTGAGAAAGACAGGTGCGGGGTTGCCTATGCCGAATGGCTCAAGCTGCCGCATCTCCTCAAACGCGCCTCCTGTAAAAGCTGTGAGTGAGACTTCGGCGTCGATATCTATATGCGGGCGCAGGTCGAGGCCTGTGAGCCGCTCCTCGGCCAGGGAACGGAGCCTTTTCTGAAGCTGCTGCATATCCCTGGTGTGAGCATTAAAGCCCGCGGCACGTGCGTGCCCGCCGTACTTGGTCAGCAGGTGGTGGCAGGTCTTGAGGGCTTCCATCAGATCGAACTCGGGAATGCTGCGAGCGCTGCCCCGGCAGGAGTCTGCCCCGATCTTGAACAGTATAACGGGACGGTAAAACTCGTCCGCCAGCCTGCCGGCCACCAGTCCGATCACGCCCGGCGGATAATCGGCATCGCTGGCCATCAGGATAACCCTGTCGGCGCCATCCTCCAGTATCTGGCGGCGCGCTTTCTCGTATGTCTCGGCTACAAGCCGCTGCCGCTCCTTGTTCTTCTCTTCCAGTTCGGCGGCCAGAGCCCTGGCCTGTGCGTGGTCCTGCGTCACCAGCAGCTGGTAACTTGTGCCTGCGTCATCCAGCCTGCCGGCTGAGTTCAGCCTGGGTCCGATCTGGTATGAGATGCTGTCGGCGGTCAGCTTGCTTTTTTCAATTCCGGCCACGCTCATCAGCTCGACAAGCCCGGTGCGCCTGGTTTTGTGCAGCAGGCGGAGCCCGGATTTCACCCAGTAACGGTTCTCACTTACCAGGGGAGACATATCCGTAATAGTCCCCACGGTTACCAGCTCCAATGAGCTGCTGAGCAGATCTTCATGCCCGCCGCTGGTGAGCAGCCCCTGCAGTAACTTGAAGGCGACACCGACGCCGGCAAATTCCTTGAAGGGGCAGTTTGAATCGGTGCGTTTGGGGTCCACGATAATGCCGGCCGGTGGCAGCTCAGCCAGTGGAACGTGATGATCGGTGACCAGTATATCCATGCCCATCTTGCGGGCTTTCTCGATTTCAGCAAAAGCCGTTATGCCTGTATCTACCGTTATCACAAGCGTAACGCCCTGCTTACGCAGTTTCTCCAGGGCGGGTATCCTCAATCCGTAGCCTTCCTGCATGCGGTGCGGTATGTAAGGCACGACATCTCCGCCAAGCTCACTCAAGCCCTGGACCAGCAGCGCTGTGGCTGTGATGCCGTCGGCATCGAAATCGCCGTAAACGGCCATTTTTTCGCCTGACAGCAGCGCCTTATAGACGCGGTTGACAGCCTGATGCATATCGGGGACGCTGAAGGGGTCTATGGCGAGGCGGTTGTCCGCTTTGAGAAAGGTCTCGGCGTCGGAAGCGCTTGTGATGCCCCGGTTGTAAAGAAGCCGGGACACGAGAGAACCTGCGCCCCGGAACAGCGGGGGCTTCTCGCCTTCAGGTATGAGCTTCCAATGTGTATGGGCCAAATGGCATCTTCGCTTTCTTGATGGGATTTATACCATAAAAAGTATGCATTGTAAATAACCGGCGGCGTGAGACAGCGGCGCCAATCGCTCCTGCGTGATGGCGGCCAGTGCAAAGAACAGCATGTTGGCAACATATAAGGCGGTGAATACGACGCTGCCCCAGAGGTACCCTGCGTCGCTCTTCTCTCCCCGTACGAACCGCCAGAAGTGAAAAACTACAGCCTGAGCTATGTACAGCGAGTAGCAGAGCACGAGTATGATGTATACGGGTATGCCCCATTGAAAGTAAATGGCGGCCAGGGCAGACAGGCCCATGGCCAGATTGGCAAATCCAACCTCGAACTGATATCCGGGGGAGGAAGACTGCAGGCCCAGGCGGGCGGCTTCGGCTTTGTAAAAGATAACATGGCTGACGAAACTGACCAGGCCGTTGAAAGCCACGCAGGTTAGAAGGATCACTTCCAGCGCCGGCCTGGCATCCGACCAGATGAAGTACAGGTAATACGCCAGGGCTATACCAACCCCGATGACGCAATATCTGGTAACGGCAATGACAGTAGCTGCTATGGCGGGCTCTCCTTCTCTATGTATGATATTCAGTTCTGCAACTGGTATCCATCCGTCCTGATCAGCCAGTTATAGGTGAGGTATTCATCCGGCACCACATTGCCGTTCTGCGAAACTGATGATGTAACATTTAATGAATATTCGTACCCGATACATAATTGGTAATACCAGGTATGCACGAAAAAAGGACTGCCGTAATACCAGTAGCCCCCCATTCCACTGCCGGCCAGTCGGGGTTGATTATGGGTGACCAGCTCTATATAGAAGTCGCCGTTGACCTTTATGCCGGGGACATCCACGCTGACCCATTGCGGGACATAGGAAAACACGCTCTTGCTGTAGTCCTGACTGAAAATCCTGTTATGGCGGCTATCCCAGATATTGATTGTGAAATCGGGATTGACCGGCTCAATGGCCGCGATATCCGGTCCATAGACCCACGTGCCCGGCCCAAACTGGGGATTCATATCAAAATCGTGGGTGCTGCTTTTGATGTAGCCGAGTATGTCGATTTTATCTATCTCGTAACCGCCGGGCGGCGCCGTAAATCTGATCATATTTCCCTCGACTATCTGGATCATGTTGCCGGCATCACCCGTAGTCCCGGCCAGAACGTCACATCCGTCCACGCCGCTACTGTCCAGTTTAAGCCGCATAAATTCTTTACGCTCCGGTATATCGAGCGTGGTTACCTGCGGCGCGATCTTTATTTCATAGTGACCGGCCCTGGGGAAGGTAGTGGAGAATTCCACCGTGGCCCAGCTTGATGACTCTATCGGCACGGGGCGCGTCTCCACCAGGGTCCCGTTAATCGTCAGTTCAGCTACGAATATCCCTGAAGCATTGCCCGTGTTCTCGATTCTCATGCTGATAGTCACGGGCTGACCGGCCGACACGGACAGAGGTGAAATAACGATGGGATCAAATTTATAAACGGCGCCATTCTGCGGCAAAGGCTGCGATACCTCCTGCTGCGCAGGCGGCGCAACAGGAACCTGAAGGCATGCGGCACTCACGGAAGCGGCCAGCAGCGCCAATATAAACAAACCTCTGGCTAAAAAACGACTATCTCCCATATTCTACCTCCTTGTCGGGCCGGAGCCGATTGTGCGGTTTAATATATTCCTGTCCGTAAGGATTATAAGGTGCTCACCTGCCGTTTTCAAAATGTTTTCAGTTTTAATCCCCTGACCTGTATAATCCCTTTCACCGGTCTTTTCAATGAAGACCGGTCACCTTAAAGGAGGTTGCCATGCCGTTTGCCAGCTCCGGGGATGTAAAACTTTATTACGAAGTCATCGGCCAGGGTGATCCCCTTGTTCTCATCATGGGTTATGGCCACCATGCACTCCACTGGGGCGATCTGCCGCAGCAGTTTGCTAAAAATAACTGCCAGATTGTAGTAATGGACAATCGCGGGACGGGCAGGAGTGATAAGGTGAACGCGCCTATCAGCATCGCCATGATGGCTGACGACGTTTGCAGAGTGATGGACGCAGCCGGATTAAAAAAGGCCAGTGTTTTCGGTGTCTCAATGGGAGGTTTAATCGCTCAGGTGTTTGCTTTCAATCATCCAGACCGGTTAAACAACCTGGTGCTGGGCTGCACATTCCCAGGAGGATCGCACACAGTGCCCACGGATCCCGAGGGGATGAGGATTCTGTTTGATTACGAGTATATGCAGAAGATGACGCTCGAGCAAAGATCGATGACGGTTTTTAAATTTTTCTGCTCCGACGAATACATCGAGTCCAACAGGACCGCTTTTGAGTACTATCACAAAGTGACCACAGACTATCCGACGCCGCTGTTTGTCTTTAAGCGGCAGGCCGAAGCGATAGCTGCCGAGGATACCTGGGACCGGCTACCTGATATCAAGTCGCCTACCATGATTATCAGCGGAACCGACGACCACCTGGTCAATTTTAAAAACAGCGAATTGCTAAAGGAGAGGATACCGGGTGCGGAGCTAACCCTGCTTCAGGATAAAAAGCACGGCTTCTTTATCGAGGCAATGGATTCGACCAGGATATTTGTCAACGGCTTCATGAAGAGGCGCAGCCAGAGATAGTATCAGCGCAACTGGTGCTTCAGAAAGAAGTGACCGCCTCCAGCTTCTGCGGTGGATATATCTGTTCCGACTTGGGAGGCATGGGGCTGTATACCCAGTCTGCGATCAGCTCACCGCATTCAATCCCGCCCATGTTGCGGGTGCCCTTGTAGATGCCGCGCAGCAGCACGGTCTGCATCTCGAAGGACATGCAGAAGAGCGCTGCTGTCGAGCCGGTCGGGATCGATTTGAGGTCGCTGCTGTAGACCGATGAGGCGAAGATAACACGGTCGCTGCCTGCGGTCTGCGCCTGTATCACCGGTACTATTACAGGATACCCATCGCTATCCACATAAGTCAGAAACTTAAGGTTATCCATTTTATCTATCAGCCTGTGTGTGAAATGGTTCAGCACATCCTGGCCCTGGCCTTTGCCCGCCAGCGTTTTGGCTATCATGGTTTTTACGGCTGCCTGTATTACACTGGACATGGGAAGCGCTTCTTTGCCGGTGTGGTTTACCAGGTCCATGTAGTAGACCGTATGGATGCCGAAATATGCATTGTAGCGGAACATAGGCGTGTTATTCAGCAACTCGTATTCACTGCCGGCTTTGGTTGTGCGCGTGAAGCTGGCTTTACCGCGCCACAGGTTTTTATCCAGCGTCATGATAAGGAATCCGGTCCTGGGATTGCTTCTAATATTGACCTTGCTCATGCCTTCCGAGAACTGACCCCAGAACATCTCGGTGGGGGAGCAGGCCTGCAGCGTGGAAATAAGCGTCAAATGGGGCAGACCCGCCTCATTAACCGTGGCGATCAGCCCGATCTTCATTTCGGGTTTGAAGCTCTCAATGTCCTGCTCGGAAAATGTCCTGTATACTTTCTTTTTCTCCTGCATGGCCGTCCTCCTTCAGACATCAGTTTTTTCCACCCGCGCCGCCCCGGTGACAAAGATTCTGTCGGGGTCCGGTCCCGACTCTCTGGCGATCGTCTCGAACCTGGTCATATCGGCCTTGCTCATGAGAGGCGTGGTGGCGTATTTCCATTCCATATCCAGCCGACGGTACTTGTCGCGGCACAGGTTATTGAAAGCGCAGAGCTCCCAGCGCTCCGCGTCGTTCTCCAGCGTACTGTGGATGAAGCGCCCGATGCGCCTTATGGTTTCCTCCTCTGCTGTGGCTTCGGGTATAAGCGGTGTGCGGATCCAGAGCCGCCTGCCGGGGTTTGCCCTGATATAGTCACGTACGTGAACAAGGTTCTCCAGTATCCGGCGGTTATCGTGGCCGGTGTAGCCGCGGTGTTTCTCGGGATGAATCTCCTTAAGGTCGAAAAGAATGAGGTCGACCAGCGGCAGGACCTCATCCAGGGCCGCCGTGGAACACATGCCGCAGGTATCTACGGCGGTATGAACGCCGTTTTCCTTCAGTTTGCCCAACAGGCCGGCGCAGAACTCTGCCTGCATAAGAGGTTCGCCTCCCGAAAGGGTTACACCCCCGCCCGATTTATCGTAGTAGACCTTATCTTTCAGCAGCTCTTTTAACAGCTCATCCTGCCCTACTACTTTCCCCAGCATCTCCTGCGCGCCGGCAGGACACTCCTGCGCGCATTTGCCGCAGGATTGACACCTGGCCCTGTCCCGTTTAATGCCGTCCCCGGTCTTTGTCAGGCAGCCGCCCGGGCATGTTTTAAGGCATATGCCGCAACCGATACAGCGTGATTCCATCCAGTGCATCTGTGGTTTGGAAGACATGCTTTCCGGGTTATGGCACCACAGGCAGCTCAGGGGGCAACCCTTGAAGAAGACCGTCGTGCGTATGCCCGGGCCGTCCTCGGTTGACAGCCTCTGGGTATGCAGAATAATGGCCTTATCGCCCCGGACTGCATGCTCCGGTATCGGCTCTACGCCGGTCTCTGCCTGTGCCTGCTCTATTCTCATGAGGATAAATCTTACATTCGGTGGCTTTCGCGGGCGATTATCTCGTTCTGAAGCTCGCGGCCGATCGATGTGAAATATGCATTATAGCCGGTTACGCGCACAAGAAGGTGCCGGTAGGCGTCCGGATTGCTCTGCGCATCGCGTAAAATCTCGGCGTCTATCATATTGATCTGCAATGCGCTTCCCCCATTCTCCGCATAGCTGCGCAGGAAGGCCTTGAATTTTGATTTATGCTCCGGATCGCGCAGCAGAGATGGGCTAAAGGTCATTGTATGGCTGGCGCCGTTGGGCAACACGTTCAGGTAGCCCTCCCAATCTCCTTTGCCTGCCGGGTCCCTGCCCCCCAGCACCTTGCCCACGGAGTTAACATTGGCTGTGGGGCCGTTGATATCAGCGCCCGCGCAGGGGCAGATCGCGTTGGAAAGGAATTGTCCCTTGGGCCTGCCGTCAGGGCTGGCCGGCAGGATGAAGCCGTCGCCCACCCAGTAATTCCAGGAAAGCATGCCGGGGCGATACTGCTTACCTGTAACCGAAGTGCGGTATTTCCAGGTTTCGCCCGCCCACAGGTCCATTACCTCTTTGCCCAACCTGTCCGCCTCGTCGTCATCCCTTCCGTATTTGGGGGCCTTGTTAAGCGCCCTGGCCTGCAGGACCTCGTGCCCCTTCCAGTTGTCCTTGAGAGCCTGTATGAGCTCTTGCAGGGTGCATTCCTTCTTATCGAAAACAAGGTACTTGATGGCCAGCAGGGAATCTACGGTTGTGGCATAAGTTACGGCTTCAACCGTGACCAGGTTTATTTCAGCCCCGCCTTCGTTGACATCCATGGCCTTATCGCCGCATCCCCGCACCAGGCATGAGAGGTAAGGGGTACGCAGATAACGGGCCCTGATCGTGTCCGTCCAGTCGTACAGGTCGGCCGCTCTTTTCATAACATGTCTGGTCTGAATTACATAGGCATTCCAGAATTCATCCCATGTCCCGAACCCGGTTGCGTCACCCGTGTCGGCTCCCCATCGTTTGACCGGTTCCTGTTTGCCGGTCATGGGATCTACCCAGGGTATCAAATCGTAGCCGCCGGTGAGCGCGTGCTCTACGGCTTTGAGCAGGTTAAGGTTAATGTCCACTGTGCCCGACCGGTCATTTCCGCACATGGTATTTTCAAGGCAGCCGACCGGAGCATAATCGAAGACATTATCTGCATTGATCAGCTTTTCCAGGCCGGCCATTTTTGCTTCGCGCAGCATCCCGGCAATCGAGCGTTCATCGAAGTTCAGCAGGAAGGGCGATCCCTGGCTGGAAGCGACCATATCGATCACTTTCTCCAGCAGTTGGTCCGGGCTGTGCCGGTGCAGGCGCACATTCGGCTTGGGTTCCAGCAAGGGAGCAAGTTCGTCGATTACCTCCAGCATGGCATAAGTCAGGTCGTTGCTGAGGTCAACTCCGCCTTTACCCATGCCTGAAAGAGTGATGAGCTGTCCGAAGCCGGCTGTGATACCCTGGTTGCCCCCGGTCCTTATCATGGCGTCGTAGGCATAGTTGCAATGGATCCAGAAGCACTTCAGCAGCTCTTTGCCGAACTCGCGGTCCATACCCTCGTCCAGCGATTTTTTCCAGAGGGGGTAGAGGTACTGGTCCGCCCTGCCGAATGAGACACCTGGTCCGGGATAGTTCTCATCGCTCATAACCAGCATATGCGTAAGCCAAAGCGCCTGCAGCGCTTGCCAGAAATTCTGTGCCGGTTCCCACGGCACCCTGCGCAGCATTTCCGCCATTGTGAGGAGCTCTTTTTTTCTGGCACTATCTGATTCATTCTCGGCCAGCTGCGCGCAGACCTTGCTGTATTCGAAGGCGACATCGCGCGCCATGGTGGCGGCGACCAGCATGGCTTTAATCTGATGTCCCTTTTTACTATCGTACTCGCGTTGCGAAAGCGAAGACAGCTTCCGGCTTAATTCCTCATGCACGGTCTTCCAGCCCTCGCGCAGGATCCTCGGGTAGTCGGCTACGAGATGACCGCTGGTGGCGCCGGCATTGCCATAGCCATGATTATGGAACCAGAGTTCGGCGGCCCGTGCGCCCTTTTTACCGTAAATTGTCTTGGAGTACTCTGCGGCCTCCTTCTGATTGAAACATCTGGAAGTTTGAACGTTGAAGCGGCCGCCGGCTATGAGATCGCCCGGCAGGACCTCGTGCGGCAGGTAGTAGACCATGACCTCCTTGACAAACCAGGCCTGGCGTTCCGGCAGGCTCCATTCCCAGAATCCCTCCGGGAGGTCGACTTTGAATGAGGCCTGCTGGAAGGCGCCCGTGAAGGTCGGGAAGAAAGTGTAGGTCTCGGGCACAATATAGAAATTGCCCTCCTGGTACTGGATGTCCCAGGGAGTACCCGTGGTGAAGCCGGTGAACTCATTGTTCCACTTCCGGTTGTTTCCCTGGAAATAGTAGTCGCGCATCCATTTAATACGCGGCGAGAGGTTGCGAGGTTCCTTGATCGAGTAGCGGGGGGAATTACAGCTCTGGGTGGTCATAGCCTTGCCCTCCTATCCTTGTTAACCAGCAATAATGAACGAAATGCCGAAGTTGTCCTGTGGTAACACTGTAATTTTAGGAGTTTGTCAGGTTTTGTCAACCACTTTTGTCGCTTTAGCCTGAGAGTGGATAGCGTCGGGCGGCTTTGAAAATAAATGGAGGCGGGCATGCCCGCCTCCATAATGCTCGACCCTTAAGGCAGCCTATTTCTCAGCCATGAGCTGTTCGTGTTTTACCTTTTCCATATCGGCCGGGTAGGGCCTGGCAGCCATTAGATAACAGATGCCACCGAGAATGCCTCCGGCAGAGGCTATTATCAAGGCTGTGCCCAGTGCCTGCGCGCCCTGTCCCAGCGCATCAGAGATGGCCCCTACCATATACGGGCTCCAGCCTCCGCCGAACACATACATGCAGAATACCATCAGTCCCCAGACAAGCCCTTTTTGCGCTGCAGGGGCCACGTCCTGCGATATGGCGCTCAGACAGGGTAATGCCATCACGTTGAGCACGCCGTAGGCGATCACCAGGGCCATACCGATGCCCTTGAACTGTAAGAAAATAGCCCCTGCGAGGCAGATAGCGCTGAGGAATATGGTGATTGCCGGGATATAAAGCCTGCCCCTGGGATCCTTTTTGAACCAGACGTCCGCCAGGATACCGCCCAGCGGTGAGCCGACTATGGCAGCCAAAACGATGGGCACCATTACGGCATTGGCGGCTACAACATCCACGCCCCATGCCCTGCCTACGAAAGCAGGGGTCCAGAAGAGGAATGACATAGACATGATGTTAGCCAGGCCGTAGCCTACCAGGACCCATACCAGAGAGGGTATTTTAAAAAGGGTTTTTATCGATTGTCCGAAGGTTACCTTTGACCCGGTGGCGGATGTCGTGGCTACGGTCTTGTAGTCTTTCATGAACAGAGCCAGTATGCCGAGGATAACACCCGGGATGGCAAAGTACAGGAACGGGGCCTGCCAGCCCTGGGTCTTGGCAAGAGCGCCGGCCAGCACCGAGCCCAGCGCTATACCCAGAGGGATTGACATGTTGAATATTCCCATGGCTGCGCCGCGTGCCTTGGACGAGTAAGCGGCGCCAACCATGGCCGTGCCGCCGGCTGAGAAACCGGCCTCACCCACGCCGACCAGGCTGCGCGGGACAAACAATGACCAGAAATTCCAGGCCTTGCCGGTTAGGAATGTGAAGCCGCTCCACAGGATCGCCATGATAGCGATGGCCTTACGCCTGCTCCAGCGGTCGACCAAATAGGCTACAGGAAATGAGAAGAGGGCTATACTGAGGAGGAAGATTGAACCTAGAATCCCCACGTCGCTGTCGTTCAGGCTCAGGGCGGCTTTCATTGGCTCAACCACCGCAGCTACCACCTGCCTGTCCATGTAGTTGACCATGTAGAGCAGGGTGCAGATGATCAGGATATAAATCGATGCGCCCTTGCTGGCCTGGTATTGCTTGGACTCGCCAGTGTCCTTTGCCACTACGTACCTCCTTATTTAATTTATATCGATGTCGCCTCTGACGACTATATAAGGCACAAAATTGGCACGGCGGTAACGCCCCATATTACCTGCTTGGAATAGGGACGTCAATCTCAGGTTCGATCTTGAGCTGTTGAGGAGGGACCGGCTTCAGCGCCTGTTTCGGTGAATTGAATATGCTTGTTCTTGTAACGGCGATACAGGAAGAATATCAGCAGGCCTACGGCTATCCAGACAAAACCCACTATCCTGCCGATGGGGTGTGTGTAGACAACGATCAACCAGGTGACGGCGGTCGCCAGCCCACCCAGCACCGCGGTCAGCGGTATCTGACGGCCGGCGATGGTTATGTTCAGTGGTATTTTAAACGGACGGGGCAGCTGGGGCTCTTTGATGCGAAGTGCGATGATGGACGCATGGGCCAGCGTGTATGCCAGGACGGCCCCGAAGGCATAGAGGTCCGCCAGCAGCTCAACCTTTCCTGTCACTATCAGTCCCACGGCGATGGCTGAGAAGATCAAGATTGAGTTCCTGGGTACATGGGCTTTTTTGGTAAGCCTGCTGAAAAATCCCGGCAACTGCTGACGCTGTCCCATAAAATATGCCAGTCTGGAGGCGCCCAGCATGCCTGCATTGGTCGCTATAACCAGGATGGTCGATGCCAGCAGCGCCACCCAGAAGCCGAGAAATACAGGCAAATATCCGGGCATGGCATAAGCGATGCCCATGATGGGATCTTCAAGGAATTTCTGGGTCAGGTCGGTGACCCATTTGCCGTCAGGCGCCTGATAAACGGGATAGGCGCTGAGTGCGGTCATGGACAGCATGGCGTAGAGCATAATGACAGTGGCGAAAACCAGCATGACCGCCCGGGGGATACTCTTTACCGGGTCACGCGCCTCGCTTCCAAGGTTGGCCACTGTTTCGATACCGGTATAGGCGACCATCGAGATGGAGATGCCGAACAAAAGCTGGTCGAACGTAGGCGCCACACCCCAGTGGACGTTATTGATGAGTGTAGGTATGCTGATTATTATCAGAAGGCCGAGTACCGCGATCATCACCTGTGTGATGATATCAACAATAACGAGGAAGATGTTGAGCCTGGATGACTCCTTTACTCCTACAAGATTTATGAAGGCCAGCACGGTGACTATCACTATTCCTACTATGCTGTTGGTCGGCCAGGTCTTGAGCACCGGGAAGAAGAATCCCATATAGTTGGCAGCTGTGAAAGCCGATATCGCGATCGTTACGATATAATCGATCATCAACACCCAGCTGGTAATGAAGCTGATCCAGTCGTTGAAAGCTCGCCTGGCGAATGCACCCGATCCGCCTGACTCCGGGATTGCGGTTGCGCCCTCGGCGTAGGTCAGAGCAGTGAAGAGAAAGAGTATGCCGGAGAGCATGAGTACGGGCGGCGTCAGCCCCAGGGCCGACATGGATACGACGCCCAGCGCATAGTAGATTGATGAACCTACATTGCCGTAGGCAACGCTGAAGAGGCTTCCTACGCCTAGAACCCGGTGCAGTCTGCGCGGGAGCTTGAGTTTGCGGCGTATGAACAGGTCGCCCAAACGGCCGCCGCGCACAACATGTGGGGCTGTGTTCCCGGGTTGCCCGCTGCCGGGTTGGTTTGGCTCGTTCAAGTCAGGAGACCCGCAGGTTGAATAGCATAATGATGCCGATGGAACAAAAATATAACAGCTACCGCACCGTTTTACAACAGCACGGCAGCCGTAAATCCGATTTTAGATGCTCTGAAAAGTCTAATAATTTTCAGCCAGCAACTCGTAATAGGTCTGCGGATGTTTGCACGCCGGGCATATTTTAGGTGCGCCGGTGCCCTCATACACATAGCCGCAGTTGGTACAATGCCATTTCACTTTTTTCTTTCTGCTAAAAACTTCTTTTCCTGAGATATTCTTTATGAGTTTCCTGTACCTGGCCTCATGGAATTGCTCCACTTCGGCAATCTGTTTAAAAGAGGTTGCTACATCCAGGAAGCCTTCCTTCTTAGCTATAATGGAGAAGTTATTGTACAGCTTGCTCCATTCCATTTTCTCGCCTGCCGCCGCGGCTTCCAGATTACTCTTGGTGTTCTTGATCATACCTGCCGGGTAGGCGGCCACTATCTCAACGTCGCCTCCCTGCAGGTACTCGAAAAAGATCTTGGCATGTTCCTTTTCATTGCCGGCCGTTTCCTCGAAGATATTGGCGATCTGCATGAATCCGTCCTTGCGAGCCTGGCTGGCAAAGTAGGTATACCTGTTTCTGGCCTGGGACTCTCCGGCAAAAGCCTTCAGAAGGTTTTGCTCCGTTTTGGTGCCTTTAAGCGATTTGCCCATGGTCTGAACCTCCTTTATACATCATTCCGCACAATTTTACATGATATTTACAATATGTAAGTGATGAATGTCACGAGTTTATTACACACTATTATTAAATACCATTCAGGCACAACCTGCAACAGCTTTCAAATACCGTCACAGAGCTTTTCCGGTCTGCGCCGCGTATTTATACAGCCTGGCCAGAGCCCTGATGGTTATATCGCTGGCGGGGTAAACGGGGAAGCCGTTTTGCTCAAAGGCATTTTTCAGCATGAGGTTGCCCCTTCTGTCCTCATCGTCTTCAAGAAAAGGATCCAATGATACACTGAGTAGCACGGGCTTGCCTAATATGTCCCGGCAATAGCGGCTGCCTTCAAGCATCATCTCCGTAACCAGGTTCATATGATCGATTGCTTCATGTTTGCGCGCCCGCCGTATATACCTGAACTGGTCGAACATAAAAACCAGCGAATCGATGTTGTCGTCTTCCGCCACGACTTTAACGATGTCACCCAGGCTGCCTTCCTTCTGGAAAACTTTGTAGAAGATGGGCCAGGCATCGAGAGGGTTGCCTATGCTTGTGCCGGCCCGGGGCACCAGGCGCCCCAGCCTGTCCAGTGTTTTCTCCGTGAAGGGAGGCACGGCCATTCCCTCGGCGGCGCACAGGTCGGTCTGTATGACGCTGAATCCTCCGGAATTGCTTACCAGCGATACCCGGTTGCCTTGTGGGAGGGGAGAGTGGCTGAAGGCAGCCACTGTATTGACCAGTTCGTCGTGATTGCTTACCTGTATCGCGCCGCACTGTCTGAAAAGAGTTTTCCACAACTCGGGTGTTCCTGTCAGCTGACCTGTATGCGATCTTGCCACACGGTTGCCGTTATCGGTCAGTCCTCCCTTGACCGCCACCACCGGCTTTCTGCAGGCTGCGTACTTGAGCGCCTCGAAAAGACGTTTGCCGTTTCTGGATCCCTCGATATAAAGGGCAATCACCTTTGTCTGCGGATCGTCTGCCATATATTCCAGGAAATCGGGGCAGTCGAGGTCAGTGGCATTTCCATAGCTGACAACCTTGCTGAAATGCAGGTTCTTTGTCTTTCCAAAATAGGAAAAAGACTCCGCCACGCTGCCGCTCTGGGCAATGACACCCACGTTGCCTTCAGTCTCGCTTGATTCCGGGACGATGGCCAGTCCCGAGCGCGGGCAGTAGATACCAAAGCAATTGGGCCCGATAATCCTTATTTTGCCGGCGGCAACATCCTTCAGTTCTTTCTCCAGGGCATGTCCCTCGGGCAGACCTGTTTCGCTGAAGCCCGAGGTGAAGATGTGGGCTGCCCCGATGCCTCTCTGGATGCATTCACCAACCACTTTCGGCACCAGGTTGGCATTCACGCCGATGATGGCGTAATCGATCGGCTCTTCGATGTCGAGGACGCTGGCATAGCACTTGCGACCGAAAATCTCGTTGTATTTGGGGTTGACGAAAAACACGTTGTCTTTGATCTTGGTCTTCATCAGGGCCAGCGTGGCAATATCGGCAACAGGGGAGGCGCCTATTATAGCGACTTTGCTGGGATGAAAAATTCTGTTCAGTTCACTGTACGTCGATTGTGTCATGTAATAAACCTCCTTTGCCGCTATTTTCCTGAAGAAAAACGCATTGTTCTCCGGCCGCTGTTAAAATATGCGCGGTTTCGAATTAGGTAGTTCAAAATTATATAATATTTGGGCTGTATCATTTGGCATAGCCTCAATGATACGGGGGCGGAGCATGAGTTCCCGTATAATGTTAACGGAGGTTAATTAATGAGATTAAGGATCATCCGTTTGTCGGTCCTTTTTATGTTGGTCGCGGCTGCCGCCCCGTTTGTGGGTGCGTGCGCCGCGCCCGCGGTCCCGTCTCCTTCCACTCCTGCTCAACCTGCCGTTGACATGCCCCTGATCAGAGATATAGTGGGAGCAGAGGAATGGTATCCCGGCGAAGAGGGCCTCCTGATATGTGACTGCCCGGATGCCGACAAGAAATCCCTTGCATATTCCTGGATCGCCGAAAATGGGACCATCAAAGGGGAAGGCCAGCGTGTATACTGGTCGCCTTCTGAAGTACTGGGGGAATATCAGATAACGCTAAAAGTGAGCGATGCCGGCGGGAAAGAGGAGACATTCAGCAAAAAGTTCAGGGTAGTCGCCTCCCCGGCTCCGCCGCAGGACAGAACGATATATTTGAAGCTCACTCCTCCGGCAACTTTTGCAACTTCAGCGTCCACGCAGGTCAGGGGTCTGTCGACATCGGAAATACAGTGTGTCATGCCCGGTGATGTTTCGGAATATGTATTTTCCTGGACGGCAGATGCCGGTAAATTGATGGCGGCAGAGCTTGTGGAGGGGAAAGCCGGCAGAGTAGGGTGGATATCACCCAATCAGGCGGGAAAATACAGGGTCAACGTTGTCGTGACCGACAGGGCGGGCAATAGCGCCGCAGGTGAAGTGATTTTTGAAGTGCTCTGTTGCGGGAAAGGGCTCAATTAACAGGTCTATATGGGTTAAAAAGGAAGTAATGATATGACATTGATCAAGAATATAGTATCAGTCGCAGTTTTAATTACCACAATTGCTGCCGTGTTGTTCTCAGCGGCTTCCTGCTCAGCTCCGCCTTCGGCCCAACAGACCAACAGACCTCCGGTAATTCAGCAGATCTCCGGCCTGACCGATTGGTCTCCTCAGTCGGAAGGCCAGTTGACCTGCGTCGCCTCGGATGAGAACGGCGATCTGCTCGAGTATAAG
>Ga0209609_10000216_pt1 | contig 35150 bp, 35 predicted proteins | sample LakKivw325mmetaG_FD_184136 | JGI IMG/M metagenome (GOLD analysis project Ga0209609, IMG submission 184136) | Anoxic lake water microbial communities from Lake Kivu, Rwanda to study Microbial Dark Matter (Phase II) - Lake Kivu water 325m metaG... | ecosystem: Environmental > Aquatic > Freshwater... | reverse complement strand
GAACCGGGAATCGCAGGGGACGTACCTTCCCCTGTCACCCTTTCGGGGTTCGTGCTTCTCATCACCGTGAAATAACAAAATGGGCGCACGTGGATTCGAACCACGAACCCCCGCGTTATCAGCACGGTGCTCTGCCCTTGAGCTATGCGCCCACAAAATGCTCTCTACCCCGTAGTAAAAACCGTGCAAGAAGGATTCTTGCTGTTATTGTGAATCCTTCTTATTGTTCTTGCTTCCAGCAAGAAAATCTTCCAGATATTTCTTTACAATGTCTTTTGCGCCTAAGGCAAAGGCGAGCGCAGAGCCGAAAGCAAAAGCAGCCAGCAGGATTATGAACACGTTACCAATGAATTCAGCGGCTATCCCTATCTGCTGAAGCGCTATAACAACACCGAAAATAACTATTGAGACTTGAGTCAGCTTGCCCAACACGGTGGCCTTCTGAAGTCCTATATTCCCGGCGGAGGTTCTAACGATCCCGCTGAAGAAGTTGCCGATGAAAAGGGAAAAAATAAAAATCAACAATCCCAGGATGAACTTCGGAATAAATCCCAGCAATCCATCTATCACAGTCGGTGGAATAGATACACCCGCAAAATTTATAGAGATGAAAATCACCACAAGCATGATAATCCAGTAAACCGCTATTCCGAGGAGTTCAGAAATATCCTGAGTGATGTTGCCTTTTTGCATCAGGCTCTTGAGCCCGGAATCTTCGGAAAGCTTATCAATTGACAGTATCTTGAAAAACTTTGTGATCAGCAGCCGAATAAACTTTGCCACTATCCAGCCCACAAGAAAAATAATAAGGGCTCCTATTATGACCGAAACCCCATTCCAGAATCTCTGCGTTACTTCAGCCGCAGGCCCTAACACATTCTCTCTCATAATGACCCTCCTTTTCACCCTGCAAGAGTAGTGTTTGACCGATCAACAAGAATCAAAGCAACCGCCCAAAACACTTTCTTTGCAGGGGGATACTATATATCCCGCATGTAAAATTTTACCACCATGATGCAGGTATAATCAACTTTTTTCAATGTAAGTATATTCTCTTATTTCTTTAAGCGGAGAGAAAGACCTGCCTCCGCTTTCAAAAAACTTGGTAAAAAATTCCAGGTATTGAAGTCTGCTTGTATGAACATAACCGCCCAAAAGACTTATAGCAAGATTTCCCGAGTGGCCCACAATAAAAATAAGGAAACCCAGTACATAGCCTACAAAAGGTATACCTGTGGACATGAAAACTATTTCGTTTACGACAAATCCCAGAACCGCACTCGTAAGCCCGAGCCCGAAAAGACGGCTGTAGCTGAGGATGTCTCCAAGTAAATTGCCTGCTATTACGCTATAACCTCCATTAAGCGCCCAGAAAAGGCGCATTATCAAACCCTTCTGGCTTTTTGCTTTTATAACCATCAGGTAGATAAAGGAAGCACTCAACAGTATTCCAGGGATTTTAATAAAATCCCCGGGGATTATGCCTTTTCTTGCCTCAATGAAAACCAGTACCAGTAGGGCGGTCATTATCTGTATGGACAATAAAGCAAATGGTTCCTCGGATTTCTTGGTACCATACTGTCTGATAGAGGCGAATAGATTAAGGGTAAGTCCCCACAAAATCTGTAGATATCCGATTATCAATGTCCAACCAAGAAAGATAAAGGCTTTATCTCCCCCTTCCAGGGGATTCAAAATTACCATCCTGCTGAGCGTTCTTGTCACCATAGAGTTTTCAGGGAGGCGGTTTAACATATCTCCAAACCATCCTCCTGTAATTGCTCCCATAATGAGAGTGGCTATACCGCTGTAGAGAATGAGCCTGAGGAATTTCATCATTACTGGAGTGAACCTGAATTTCCTTATGAAAAGAAGAGAGAGAATTATAAGTACCAACCCGTAAGCGGCATCTGAAACACAGAAGCCAAAAGAGAGAGCAAAAAAGAGCGACAGAGGACCTGTCGGGTCAATATTCCTGTAAACGGGCCTGCCATAGAGGTCGGTGACCACTTCAAACGGTTCTATAAAAGTCTTGTTTTCAAGAGCAATTGGAATATCGTCATTGATCTCAGGGTCAGTTATCTGCAGATATGAGTCAGGCAGTGCCTTAATGACCAGTTTTTCTAATACGGGGGTATCTCTTTCTCTGACCCATCCTGAAAACCCCTTGACAAATCTTGAAGTCCTCAATTTTTGTTTTGCTTTCTGGTAACGCAAAACGCTGCAAGCATAATCATAGAAAACAAGTATCTCGTGCTTTATTGAAGAGATATTCTCCAATTTTTCCTGAACTCCCCGCATGACTTCACGGTTTTTCCTGTAAACAATATCGATTTTCTTCAGGATTCCGTCAGGGAGTTTGTTCCACCGTCTTATTTTTATCTGCGAACCGTTGCTTTTTTCTATCTGACCCATAATTTCTTTTCTCCGGTTAACCGGGAAAATAGTCAGAAACAGAAAATTCTTGTTGTCACTCCAGATTTCCTCGACACTGAAGCCCTGGATTTTCTCCGGTATCCTGTTTTTCTTGTTGACCAGGAAAAGGCAGAACGAAAAATTCTTCATTTTGAAAAGTTCGCAGGGAACGATATTCAATCTTCTGATCAAAAGTAATTCACTTTTCAATTCCGCGAGTTTTTTTTCAATCTGTTCTCTTCGCAGCAATTCTTTCCGTAAGGCGAAAAATTCAGCGTATTTTTTATCTATCGGAAAACTGTCGATAATCTCTTTTTCCTGAAGTCTTGTAATGACCATCTTCCCGGATGATGGTTTCCCTTCCACTTTTCCAAGGGCATCCCTGAGAAACGCGGCTTTTTCAAAAGCCTCTTCACTCTCGGGTAGCGATCTGGTGGAATTTTCAAAACCAAACTTCTCGGGCAGCGGATTTATTTCAACCATCTCTTCTTTCTGGAGTTCCTTCAGAACCTCCAGGTGATTTCCACTGAAGAACAAATAAAACTTTTTCATCCGTGCTATCACTATCACTCCTTGTTTATCTTTACATACTTCTCGGTCAGATCACAACCCCATGCAGTTGCGGAAAAATCGCCTTTCTTAAGGTCTATTTCTATCACTATTTCTTTCTTTCCCATTCTTTTGCGCAGTTTTGCCTCGTCGTGCTTGACAGGATTCCCGTCATAAACCCTTGTCCCGCATAATGAAACGTCTATCTGTCCGGTGTCAATCCTTGCGCTGGACGAGCCTGCCGAGGCAAGAATCCTGCCCCAGTTTGGCCAGCATCCGTAAACCGTTGATTTTACCAGATTTGAACCTGCGACTTTTTTCGCAACTCTCTTTGCATCTCTCTTGCACCAGCCGCCTTTTACCCGAACTTCTATCAATTTGCCGGCTCCTTCTCCGTCAGAGGCAATCATCTTTGCGAGATTTATACATACAGATTTTAACGATGCAAGAAATTTCTCATACTCATCAGTTCCCACACGGATTCTCTTATTACCCGCCCGGCCGTTTGCGAGACACACCACCATATCGTTTGTGCTCATATCGTTATCAACAGTGACCATGTTGAAAGAATCCTCCACTGATTGTTTGAGGGCCGCCTGAAGCGATTCTCTCTCTATGACGGCATCAGTGGTTATAAATCCAAGCATGGTTGCCATGCAGGGATTTATCATGCCCGCTCCCTTTGTCATGCCTCCTATACAAACCTCCCTATGTCTTCCCCTGATGCCAGTATCAAGCTGAAATTCCTTAGGGAACGTGTCTGTTGTCATAATGCCTTTTGCTGCTTCGATATGGTTCCCATGACTCAGGGTTTCCTTCAGATGGGGTATTGAAGACAGGATTTTCTCATATGGCAGAGGTTTTCCTATGATACCTGTGGAGGCTATCAGGACAGAGCTGGATTTTATTCCAAGTGTTGCGGAAAGCTCTTCTGCGAGGAGAGAAGTATACTTATAATTTTCTTTTCCATTGCAGGTGTTTGCATTCCCGCTGTTCATAAGAACGGCCTGTATCTCATTGTTGATGTTTCTTAGAGTCCACAACAGACTGTATGAACGGAACTTGTTCGTTGTGAAAGTCCCTGCTGCAATGCAGGGATTTTCCGAGAAGATCAGGGATACATCGTTGTCTCTTTCGCTCTTGATTCCGCAATGGATTCCTGAGGCACGAAATCCTTCGGGATAGGTTATTCCACCCTTTTCCATTTATTCCTTCCTGTTCTTGAATATATTTCTTGCAAGCAGGAGATCTTCGGGATAGGTCAGTTTCATGTTTTCCCTGCTCCCTCTGACAAGATGGACTCTTGCACCTGTTCTCTCCACAAGAACTGAGTCGTCACTCCCGTAAAATTTTTCTTTAAAGGCTTTGAGGTAAGCGTTCCTCAGCAACGTGGTTTTAAAGACCTGGGGAGTTTGAATCTGGACCATTTTTTGACGATCCGGGGTGCCTCTTACAAAAAGTCCATCAACCTCCTTTACCGTATCCTGCAGTTCAATATACGGTATGCAGGCGCCGTATTTTGTTGCACCTTCTATCAACCGTCTTAACATGGCATTTGTGAAGAACGGTCTTGCTATGTCATGAACTATTGTTATGCCGCTTCTATTTTTCAAAAAGTCTATTCCTGATTTTACTGAATCCTGCCTCTCTGTGCCGCCTGCAACAACCCGCACATTCCTGTAACTCTTTCTTAATTTTTCTTCCCATCTTTCTTCATACCCGGCCGGGAGAACAACCACGATCTCATAAGCCATTTTGCAGAACTTCTCAAGGCAATGGTAGAGCAGTTCTTTCCCGCCGATTTTTATAAAAGCTTTTGGTGTATTATTGATTCTTTTGCCGCGTCCACCTCCGGCAAGTATGACACTTATCATTTTAATTTGGCGAAGATAATTCTTCCGGTGGATGTTTGAATGGTGCTGTCGATAATGACGTCCTTGACCTTGCCCAGATGCCTTGCAGAGTTTTCCACCACCACCATTGTTCCGTCTTCAAGGTACCCTATTCCCTGACCTGCTTCCTTGCCTTCTTTCACTATCTTGAGGGGAATTTCTTCACCGCTCATGAGTTTCGGCCTCATGAGGGTTGCAAGGGTATTCAAATTGAGCACACGTATATTCTGAATTTCCGCCACCTTTGCAAGATTGAAATCGTTGGTCAGGATGTTCGCTCTTATATCCGATGCGAGTTTTACGAGTTTTGAATCCACGGCTTCAATTTCGGGGTATTCCGCATCATATATTTTCACGTCCATAGAATCATCACGGCGCAGTTTATTTAACACTTCAAGACCCCTCCTTCCTCTCTGCCTTTTCATGTCTCCCGAACTGTCGGATAACCCGTGGAGTTCCTGGATGACAAACTTGGGTACCACCACGATATAGTCAAGAAAACCGCTTTTTGCTATATCGTAAAGCCTTCCGTCAATCAATACGCTTGTGTCAACGACCAGGAGTCTTTCATCTTCCTTAATACCGTGAAGAAAAGGGAAGACAACCCCCAGTTCCTCCACACCCTTCAGTGCAATCATTATTCCCAGATAAGAAAAGGCAAAATACAGGGCAAATCTTACATAGTTTTCCTTTTCAGGATTGTCAATCGGTATAAGAAGAATGAATCTTGCAAGCAGAATTGCCGTAACAAGTCCCGCTATAAGACCTCCTATTGCAAGCAGGAGCTTTTTCAGGGGTATTTTCTCAAGAAGTATCTCTATTCCCACTATTGCCACTCCACTGAGCCAGCCTGCAAAACTTCCGATGAACCTTGAACCCGGGACGCAATAGTATCCCGTCAGGGTGCTGAACATAATGAAAAAAGCCCTTATTATATATATTCCCATAGTATCTTCTCCTCCTCTCGCGAAAGTTCTTATCAAATCACATTTCAATATATATTTTATACCAAAAAGCAAAAATGGTAAAAAGTCAAATTTTAAGCAGGATATCCATGGCTTCCTTTATCCACCTCACAGGATAAATTTGTGCGGATTTTTCTCTAATCTCTCTGAGGTTGCCTTCAGGAACTACGGCCTTACTAAATCCAAGGCGTCCGGATTCCCTTATTCTTTGATTTACCTGGCTTACAGGCCTTATTTCACCCGTCAAGGCAATTTCACCCATAACAACACATTGTTCAATCAGTTGCCTTTCTTTCAAGGATGATATGCAGGACATTGCGATTGCCAGGTCTGCAGCAGGCTCGAAGATTCTCAAGCCGCCACCTGTATTGAAATATACATCATACGAATTGAGACTAAACCTGAGTTTTTTCTCAAGCACGGCGGTCACAAGGGAAGCTCTGTTATAATCAAGACCTGCAACTGACCTTTTCGGCACACCATAATATGTCGGAGTCACCAGACTCTGTATCTCTATGAGTATTGTGCGGGAACCCTCCTGGGAAGGAAAAATTACCGCTCCGGGCAGTGTGTTCTTGAGGTCAGGAAGGAAGAGGGAAGATGCTTCCGGTATTTCCGTGAGGCCATTTTCTTCCATTGAGAAAACCCCTATTTCCATGGTAGAGCCGAACCTGTTCTTCGTTGCCCGGAGTATCCGCATATTTGATTTCATCTCTCCTTCGAAATACAGGACAACGTCAACAACATGTTCCAGAACTTTCGGCCCGGCTATTATTCCCTCTTTTGTTATATGTCCCACGAGAAAAATGGAACACCCGCGTGTCTTAGCGTAATTCAGGAAAAAACCGGCGTTTTCTCGTACCTGAGTCACGGAACCCGGAGTCGTTGGCAATTCCGGGTCGAAAATTGTCTGTATCGAATCAACCATGACAAAATGTGGTTTCAGTTTCTCAAGTGCATCCCTGACGAATGTCATTTCAGTGGTAGATAGAATGTACAGGTTTTCTGAAACAATCCCCAGGCGTTCGGCTCTCATTTTAACCTGGTTGCTTGATTCCTCGGCACTTATGTAGAGGACTTTCTTCCCCTGCATTGATATTTTCCCCGCAATGGTCAGCACAAGTGTTGATTTGCCCACGCCCGGTTCTCCGGCCAGCAGTAACAGGCTTCCGTATACGATTCCCCCGCCGGATATTCTGTCAAATTCTCCTATTGTTGTCGGTGTCCTTGCAAATTCCTCGTCTTCTATCTCTGAAATTCTTTTCGGCGGGGAGAAAGGAGCAGCTTTTTTCCCGACTCTGCTTATCACTTCCTCAATGAAGGTATTCCATCCTCCGCAATCCGGACACTTGCCAAGCCATCTTATTGACTGGTATCCACATTCGGAACAGGAGAAGATGTTTTTTCCGTTTTTCTTCATGTTTTTGTATGATGCCAGAGGTTACCAAAAGACCGAATGATATCAATATGCGTAATCGGAATTGATAATCTTCCTTACCTTCTTCTGATAAGAAGTTTCCACGGGTTTGCTTTTATATCCTGGACAAAAGCATCAAGGTCCTTGTAGAGCTGGTCACTTCTAAGGAATTTTCCGACGGTGCCCTGACCCTCTTTCAAATCCGAAACAATCACGTTCATATTCCCTGAAAGTTCATTTATTGTCTCAGAAGTTTGCTTGAGTTGGTTTGTTGCTTCCTGAAAAGTCACAAGTCCATCTTTCAGGTTGTCAAACAATTTTTCTTCTTTCATCATGCGCGCAAGCAATCCTTCGTTCTGTATCCTGAAAAGAAAATCTTGCATATCCCTTGAAAGTCTGTTGAAGGATATTGCGGCTTCCTGAATATCTTTGAAAGATTCTGTTGCTGTTGTCCCTGCTGATGCCAGTTTTTTTATTTCGTCCAGCGTATCCTCGATCTTTGTTCTGCCTGTTACCACCAGTAAATTGGTGTTATCCAGTAGTTGCTGTATTCTGGGAGCATTTGTGGCAATTACGCCCTGCATTGCTTCGCTTGTCCGCGTGAGGGTTCCCGTGAGTTCTTCAATCTGAGAAAATGTCTTGTCCATCTTTGTTACAACTCTGGCTGAATCGTTAAGTATGGACTTGATATTACCGCGATTCTCTTTATCCCCGGTTATTTCACCTATGTCCGAAAGGACACCGTTCAAGCGCACAATAATATTCTGTCCCGCTTCAACAAGTTTTTCCAGGGAAAGGGGATTTTCTCCTTCCACTATTTCGCCGGGTTGAATATATTTCTTGTCAGAACCGGGCGTTATTTCAATATATTTTTCACCGATTATTCCAAGCGTCTGTATCGTTATTCTGCTGTGGGAGCTTATTTTTATGTCACTCTTCAATCGGAGTTTTGCCAGAACCTTGGGCTGGACGTCATACAGGATATTTATCTCTCGCACTTCTCCTGCTCTCACGCCGCTGACTCTCACAGGTGAACCTGTCTCAAGCCCGCTCACATAATCAAACATAACGCCTATTTCATATCCCCTGTATTTGCTCGTGGTTGCCTGGGTGACGATAAACAGAATCACGCAAACTATACTGATAATGACAAAGATGCCCACTCGCAGTTCAAGAGATAGTTTATCTTTCATTTTTACCCCCCGGTTTCTATGAAACTCCGAATAATCGGGTTCTTGCTTGTCCCTCTCAATTCTTCAAACGTGCCAATTTCTTCAATGGTCCCATTATCAATAAGTGCTATTCTGTCGGAGATTCTGGAAGCAAGTCTAACATCATGTGTAACGGTTATATCAGTTGTTTTGAATTTCGTATGCATTTCTGCCATCAATTCTGTTATGCTCTCGCTGGTGATGGGATCAAGACCTGTCGTGGGCTCATCGTAGAAAAGTATTTCAGGCTTTGCTATCAGCGCCCTTGCGACAGAAACCCTTTTTTTCATTCCGCCGCTCAGTTGTTCAGGCAGAAAATCTTCAAAATTCTCCATGCCAACGTCTCTGAGGATTTCCTTGCCCATCGTCTTAATCTTTTCGTCGGTCAAGTCGCTGTGGTTGATGTAGTAGAAGCCGACGTTCTCCCAGACGCTCAGAGAATCGAAAAGTGCCGAACCCTGGAAGACCATGCCTATTCTGCTGCGGATTTCCATCAACTGTTTTTCCGGCAGGGATGTTGTTTTTTCCCCGAAAATATATATCTCTCCCTCCTCGGGTTTTACGAGTCCGAGGATGGTTTTCAACAGGACGGTTTTGCCACATCCGGAACTCCCCACGATGACAAGAGATTCCCCCTTTCTTACATCAAGCGTTATTCCCTTCAGAACCTCATTGTCATCGAAACCGACTTTTAAGTTTTTCAGGCTTATTATGTTGTCCATAACAATGGAGTGAAAAGTCTAAGTTGCAATCTTAAAACAAAGTCTCTGCTGATTTCTTTAACTTTCAAGCTTTAACTCTTATGTGATTTTTCGCCTCTTGCTTATGATATATATTGTAAACTCTGTTTAAGCCCTGGTCAATTGCCTATCTCAGAATAAAGGTGTATTATAAAAAAGCTGCGCGGTACGATAAGGTGCGGTTTATCAAGAATTCTGAGGATAATTTACCGATGATAGCAACAGAAGCAGTTGTTATGAAAAGATGGTTACCGAAAAATAGCCGATGGATATGGCTCCCCGGTGAAGAAAAACCTTCAAATGCCTATGCACGATTTGCCAGAAGATTCACCATGGTAAATATCCCGGAAACGGCGACCGTGCATATTTCGGCTGACTGTAAATATCTGTTTTATATCAATGGCGAGGTGATGGGCAGGGGTCCTGTTACAACAGACCCTGAATACAAACAGGTAGATGTTTACAAAATTTCAGGCAGTCTATTACGTCGCGGGGAAAATGTCATAGCGGCCCTCGTTCTTCACAGGCAGAACAAAACATCGCGTCTTTATCCAGTCCGTGGTGGCTTCATTCTCCAGTTTGATTCGGAAGAAGTTTCTTTCGGGACAGATGGAAATTGGAAGGCTCGATGGGCTGTTGAATACAAAAGCGACACGCCGTATATGACGCACCAGTATGGGCAGCAGGAGTGGTGTGACGGCAGAAAAATCCCTTCCGGCTGGGAATCAGCCGGTTTTGATGACAGCAAGTGGGATAATGCCCTGACAATAAGAGATTCTGAAAGGTACTGGCCAAGGGAACTGGAGCTGAGAGCGGTTCCGCATATGTTGAGGGAGAGGATATGCCCTGCGAAGCTTGTATCTTTTTTCGGACTTTCAAGTTCGGGGGCTGATGAAAACTGGGAACCTGCGCGCAGTATTATGAACGGGTATCCTACAAGCAGCGTTGTGGCGTGGAACCCTGACAATATCGTTCATCCGGAAAACGGGCCAGCTGTTTTCCAGGAAAACCAGGGGGATGGTGTGGGTGTTGTTGTTGATATGGGAGAAGAAATGTACGGCTTTCCCTTTATAGACATAGAGTGTCCTGCGGGAGCGACCGTTGATATAGGGCACGGGGAGATTTTAAGCCGGAACCGTATTCAGACGGTACTTTTTCCTGGAAGGGTAGCAGAACAGCGGTATGCTGACAGATACATTACACGTGAAGGGCGCCAGAGGTTTGAGATTTTCGACAGCAAGGGTTGTCGTTATCTGGAGATACACTTTAACAAATTGGCTGATTTCTATACTGGCGCAAAGGTTATTATTCACGGTGTGGGTATTATGCGCAGCCGTCCGCCAATAAAGGATGTGAGTTGTTTTGAATGCAGCGACCCGGCACTTAACAGTATATGGAATATATGTCTGCGGACAGCACTGGTAAAGTGTCAGGACTGGCATATCTGCGATGCACAGAGGGAGCAGAACAACTGGCCCGAGATATTCCAGGATATGCTTTATTTCCAGTCGTTCGGAAGAGTGGAGATGGTTCGCCAGATGATACACCAGTTTTGCCGCTCACAACTCAAAAACGGTTTCATCCTCAGCACCTTCCCAATGATACAAGACAAGTCTCGTGAGGATGTCACGGAAGATGACCTGTATATTTTTTCTACCATCGCATTTCCCCTTATTATATATCTGGACTGGCTGTACGGCGGGGCGGATAATCGCCAACCCTACTGGCTGGATTGCTGCTCCATGGCGATTGAGGCGCTCTTAAAACATAAAAACTCCGGAGGGATACTGACTGACCTTCCCGGATGCAACTGGGTGGAGTGGAGCGGCCTGGACGCCAGGGATAAGAAAAGCGGGGCAAAAAATTCATGGGAAGTGACTGTATGGAATGCTTTTATGATACTGATGCTTGAAAAGCTTGCGGAGATGGCCGAATATTACGGGAAGACGGAATATGTGAAAAGGTGGCGTGAGGAAGCCGAAATTATCCGAAAAGCCGCAGGGGTAAGGTTCTGGTCGGAAAAACGGGGTGCCTATATTGACGGTATATATGACGGAATCCCCAGCGTTTTTATCAGCCAGTCAACCAACGCGATGGCGGTTCTTGCACGGATGGGGGATGAAGAACGCCTGGAAAGGGTGCTTGAAACGACGGAGAATTCGCAAGAATGTGATGTGCCCAGTGCCATAAATATGATGGCCATGTATCATGAAGCCCTTCAAAGCATGGATATGGATACGGAAGTAATTGAGAGGATTAAGAGAAAGTGGGGATATATGCTGGAGCATGGGGCCACCACGACATGGGAAGGGGAAAATGCATTGGAGGGAAATGGAGGCCTGTGTTTCGGATTTGCAGGGCATCCTCTGAATTACATGGCACGGACAATACTTGGCATAACTCCACTTGCGCCCGGGTACAGTGTTTTCTCGATCAGGGTCGATACAAAAGGGCTTGATTACGCAAGAGGGGAAATTGTAACACCGACCGGCATGATATCAGTTGAATGGGAAGATACAGGGAAAGAAATGACACTGAATTTGCGGGTGCCTGAAGGATGCAGAGCAATTATCGGGTTACCAAGAACGGATAAAGGAGGATTTTATTCTGCCGGGGAGGTGTGCGGAAAACCTGTTGAATTACATAAGGATTATATTGCTTCATGTACCTTTCTGCGAGAGAAAATGCCGGTTTTTATGGTCAATGAAGGAGAACATAAAATACTGTTTTCGAAAGGGCGGGACACGAATTACAGGTAAAGAAATTAACGATAAAAAGAGGGATTGATCATGAAACTTAAAATCGGAATGGTTGGATGCGGCATGATAGGCAGGTATCATTATGCACCGGACATGCGTTTTGCCCGATATGCCGAACTTGCTGGTATATGCGGAGAGTCTCGGGCGGAAGCTCTGAGTTTTGCTGAAGAAATGGGAATACCGAAATCCTATGGCACCTACGAAGAGATGCTCGGAGACAGGACAATTGATGCCGTGATTATCGCAACACCTAACTATCTTCATTGTCCATACGTTATTTCAGCGGCTGCCGCAGGCAAGCATGTACTCTGCGAAAAACCGATGGCTCTTGACATGGAAGAAGCGCAAAGGATGGTAGAGGCATGTGAAAAGGCGGGCGTGGTTTTTATGGTGGCACACCATTTGCGTCACAAAGCCTGCAATGTAAAGGCTGCAGAGATGGTGAAAAAAGGAGATATCGGCAGGGTGGCAACAGCGCGTGTAAGATGGTCGTTTAATCACACAGGAAGCGAACCTGAGACAGGATGGCGCACGAAAAAACAATTGTCCGGGGGCGGACAGATTATGAATGTCAACTCTCACTGTGTGGATCTGCTGGTCTACATATTAGGGAAGCCTGTCAGGGTTTCCGCCTTCATTCAGGAAGAAGAAAATCTTGAGGTTGAAAACGGCTCGGTTATAATGATTGAGTTTGAAAACGGAGTCATCGGGATTGCGGAGGGTTCCGACAGGGAAGAGACTGAACCTTCCAATCTTGAAATATTCGGCGGAGGATGTTCCCTGATAATAGAAAAGGCGTGCTCAACAGATAAATACGGCGGGCTGAGACGCCTTCCGTCGGGAGATTTTGAGAAGGCTGAGTTTGACAGGAGCCCTTATACGCTGGAGGTTGACCATTTTGCTAAAGCGGTGATAGAAAAGTTTGAGCCCATTTCAAGCGGGAGAAAAACACTGGAAACAATGAAAGTGCTTATGGCCGCCTACGAATCCGCCGAGACTGGAAAACACATATGTTTGTGATAACCTTAAATTCCTGGAGGAAAAAATGCATAATTCCTGCGATAGAATAAAAGCCGCACTGGAGCACAGGACTCTTGACCGAATACCAATGACTGAGAGTTTCTGGCCGGAAACAATCAAACGCTGGCAGAAAGAAGGGCTGCCGGCAGATGCGAATATTGCAGATTTCTTCGGCCTTGATACCATATGCAGTATAGGTCCTTTTGATTGTGGACTCAGTTCGGCATTCCCGTATATTGTCTATGAGGAGACTGACGAATACAAGGTGGACAGGAATTCCTACGGGGTCAAGGTAAAATACTGGAAAAACAGGTACGCCACGCATGTGGAACTTGACCATGCGGTTAAGGACAGGAATGACTGGGAGAAGGTGAAGCATGCTCTGGATGCCGCGGAAAGTCGTTTGACAGAAGGGATTGCTGAGAAATCCCTGCAGGCACGGCAAAAAGGATATTTCATAACACTTAATTTTCTGGAGCCTTTCTGGTTTTCTTTCGTAATGCTGGGCATAGAGAATCTGTGCATACAGATGAAATTAGACCCGGATTTCATTGAAGATATCTGCAGGACATATATGGAATTTTCAATAGAAATGTTGCAGAAAACACTCTCCACCGGTCTGGAATGGGACGCGATATGGTTTTTTTCGGATATGGCGTACAAAAACGGTCCGATGTTTTCCCCCGAAGACTACCGGAGATTTTTTCTTCCCTGCCATCAACAGATAAGGGATATTTGCAAATCCCGTGGAAAATTTCTGCTTTTGCATACGGATGGGAACATAGAGAGGTTAATTCCTTCATTGATTGATGCAGGATTTGATGCTTTGCAACCACTTGAAGCACGGGCAGGTAATGATGTTCGTATTTACAAACCGAAGTTCGGCAACCGGGTATGTCTTTTCGGTAACATCTCTGCGGATATTCTTGCAGCAGGCAATCGGCATGCAATAGAGGAGGAGATAAGGACGAAACTCGATGTAGCCAAGAAAGGAGGGGGATATATATATCACAGCGACCATACGATACCTTCTACGGTTTCTCTTGACGATTATCTTTTTGCCATGGAATGTGCAAAAAAATACGGGACCTATGAATAAGGGGATATTGAAAAATGGGAAAACTTAAGGTTGGTTCTGCCTGTCAGGATATAACTCCCGACAGACCCGCTATACTTGCGGGTTCAATGTGGGTGAGGGAATCCACAGGGGTGATAAACCCTGTTTACACAGGTGCGGTCGTTATTGACAACGGGGATGAGAGGCTTGTTTTTTTGAGCTGTGACCTCTGCCTTCTGAGCGACGAGATACATGACAGACTTCGCAGGGAGATAGCCGGTGTGACCGGAACGAAGCCTGAACTGGTGGCTGTAAGCTGCACTCATACACATAACGGACCGAGTGTTTTCAGATGTATCCCCGACGTTGAAGTGGACAGCAGTATGTCAGAAGAGGTTTTCTCCAGAATAGTCAGGGCAGCGACTGACGCATGTTCAAGACTGGCTCCGGCTGAGATGGGATATGGAAGGAGGAGGGTCAGGGCAACTTTCAACAGGCGCCTGGTGGTCAAGGGCGGAAAGGTCATCATGAGTCCGGGACCTCAGGACCCTCCCGTAATTACAACAGAGGGTCCGGCGGATGAGGACCTGCAAGTCATATGGTTCAGAAAGCCAACAGGCGAAATAATAAGTGTTTTAATCAACTTTTCGGCTCACTGCACCCTCTCCCTGGGAGAGAACAAAATATCGGCGGATTTCCCCGGAGTGGCAAGGCGGATTATCCGCGAGAAAACAGGGGATATCCCAGTACTCTATTTCCAGGGAGCGGCGGGGAATACCTCACCGATTGACTTCACCGTTGCTGAAAATCTCTCCTCCGACCGTCTTGGAATAATGGAAAAAACAGGCAAGATTCTCGGTGATTCTGTGCTGGACATAATCAACGAAAAAACCCACAGGATTTGCACAGATATTACCCTGGGGGCATCACATACGACCATTCAAGCGCCGGCCCGTCATGCCGGGAGAGAAGATTTGTCGCTCAAGGATGCGCGGAAATACCTTGAGGAACATCCTGTTGAGAAAGCTGACAAGACGGATATAAATACGATGCTTGACCGTTATTTTGCCGAGTGGGTGGTTCGGCTGGAAGGTGCCAGACCTTTCAGGGAATCATATCCTGTTGAGGTTTCCGCATACCGCCTTGGGGATATTGCAATAGTGACGGTGCCTGCGGAACTCTTTGTGGAATACCAGATTGAAATAAAAAAAAGGTCTGCTTTTTCAAAAACCATGCTCTGGGAACTGACAAACGGGTACTGCGGATATGTGATAACCGGGCGTGCGCTGGAGAACGGATGTTATGAAGCGAGACTTGCAGTATCAAGTAAACTGTCGCCGCAGGCTGGTGAGTTGATTGTGTCAAAAGCTCTGGAATTACTCAAATCTCTGGAAAGGTGCTGATGGTTTGAAAAGCAACAGGTAATAAATACCTTACAGAACCTTGTAAGGCGGATTGTTACTGATGTATTGAACTGGAACAGTCTTCATCTTTTCTCTCACGGCGTTTGCAAAATTCCTTAGCCCGGGTTCTTCGCTTGTTTCATGGCCGATTTCCACAAGTCCCACGTTTATGTCAATAAGAGCCCTCATGGTGTATTCATCGGACTCTCCGGAAATAACCGTATCAACTTTATAATTAAGGATATTATTTATGAAACCCGCGTTAATGCTCAATCCTACTCCCCCCCAGAGACTTCCTATTCTTCTGACCTTCTGATTCTTGTTTCCCGTGACCCTTATATGCGGTGTTCCAATGCTTTTTTTAACACCCCAGGCAAACTTCTCCAGGGAGACCGGCTGGATTTCATATACTCTCTGCAATCCATTTTTTACCACGGGTTCTCCAAGGGACAGGACCTTTCCTACATCATCAAGGATAAAATGCCTGTCGGTAAGAGAATGAAGACGCAAAACCGATATTCCGTTCCTATCAAGCAGGTCTATTCTTTTCTTGCTCACCATGCCGGGTTTTTCTGTAAGGTTGGCGCTATCGGAACTGGCATAACCGGGTGGAAAAAGCAAATCCTCATGGGTAATTATGAAATTATGACTTTTTTCAGCCGAGAAATCTATTACCTTCTCAGTTACCATCCAGCAAACAGTTATCCCTGTTACACGGTTATCGGGATTTCCATACAAAAGACCTTCTTCTGGATTGAGTTTTCCCAGCCATCCCTCTATGAACTCAATGAAGTCTTTTATTGCCATGGTGTTTCCCCGGGCCCCTTAGATAAAGTAAAAAATGCCCGTCAGTATAAGGTTGGACAGTATTATAAGGAAAAATGATATCACCACGGAGGTCGTTGCGGCTTTTCCCACACCTACGGCGCCCGCGTGAGCCCTCAATCCCTCATGGGCGGCTACTGTGACGACAACCACGGCAAATACAGCGGATTTGATGAAGCCTATCAGGAGGTCACGCAATACTATGAATCTGAAGGTCTGATACAGAAACATTCCGGATGGGATGCCGACCATAAAAACTCCTATGATGAACGCACCGATTATGGATAGAAAAAAACTTATTATGAAAAGAGCAGGGAGAGAAATAATTCCGGCGAGAAGTCGCGGACTGACAAGATATGCAACAGGGTCCACGGCCATAACCCTCATGGCATCTATCTGTTCGGTAATTTTCATTGTGCCGATTTCTGCGGCCATGGCCCCTCCGACTCTTCCTGACATGACCATGGCGACAAACACCGGTCCCAACTCTCTTATCATTGATATTGAAACAATGCCTCCGGAGTAAATCTCCGCTCCGAATTTTTTCAGTGTATAAGAAGTTTCCATTACAAGAACCATGCCTATGAAGATGGAAATGATGCCGACCAGTGGAAATGAGTTGATGCCGATTTCCTCAATATGTTCAAAGATGTTTTCGGTTTTTCTCGGGTACATAATCTTCTTGAATGAATTAACGGTCAACATGGCGAGCGAGCCGAAATAAGAAAGGTAGGTCAGGATAGTCGTCCCGGTTTTTTCCATAAAATTCAGCATATTTTTCACTCTATTCGCTTGCTGTAATTTTCAAATCTCGTGAATTCCTTCCTGAAGGTGAGATTAACTCTTCCCGTGGGGCCGTTCCTCTGTTTTGCTATCATGATATCCGCAATGCCTGTATTTGTCTCGTTATAGAAATCCTCCCTGTAAAGAAGAAGAACGAGGTCTGCGTCCTGTTCCAGCGAGCCGCTTTCCCGCAAGTCCGACAGTTGCGGCTCCCTCGTTCCTCTCTGTTCCGTCGCCCTGTTTAACTGAGAAACGCCTATGACCGGGACATTGAGTTCCTTGGCAAGTGTTTTCAGAGAGGCCGAAATTTCGCTTATCTCCTGTTGCCGATTTTCCGCCCTTCCCCGGCTCTTCATAAGTTGCAGGTAATCTACTATAATCAGTTGTACGTTTTCGCTCGATTTCATGCGCCTGGCGCGCGCCCGCAATTCAAAAGCATTTAATGAGGGACTGTCATCAATAAATATCGGAGCTTCTGAAAGCCTTCCGCCTGATTGAAGCAATCTGCCGTGATCCTGATCCGAAAGCATACCCTGGCGCAGTTTCATGAAGTCAATCTGTGCCTCGCAGCATAGCATCCTCTGTACAAGCTGCTCTTTGCTCATTTCAAGGCTGAAGATGAGTATGGGAAGTTTTGCTGCACCAGCGACGCCTCCGGTATTCAGATTAAGAGCGATATTGCAGGCGAGGGCGGTTTTTCCCATGGACGGCCTGGATGCTATGATGATAAATTCTGAAGGATGGAGTCCTGTAATCTTGTTATCAAGATCTTTGAATCCCGTAGGTATGCCTGTGACGAACCCCCGTCTGCTATGTATCTCGTCAATGGTATCAAGGCTTTCTTTCACGAGGTCTTTGAGGGGATAAACGGTTCTTTTGGTTTTCTTCTGACCTATGTCAAAGATAATTGATTCCACTTTATCCAGGAAAGAATCAACTTCTTCAGGGTTCGCCGAAGCTTCGAATATTATCTGAGTGGCGTTTTCAATGACAGCGCGGAGTATATACTTGTCTTTCACGATTTTTATATATTCATCAAAATTTGCCGCGGTCGGCATAAGTTCCACAATTTCACTCAGATATCCAACGCCCCCGATTTCGTCAAGCATATCCTGCTGTTTCAATTTGTTTGTGAGTGTTATGAGGTCGCACTTTTCGTTCTTTTCAAAAAGCATGCACAGGGCAGAAAAGATTTTCTTGTGGGTTTCATTGTAGAAAAAATCTTCTTTCAGAGCTTCGAAGGATTCTATTCTCGCCGCTTCGCTGATCAGCATGCAGCCGAGAAGTGCTTTTTCAGCCTCTATGCTTTGTGGTGGGATTTTATCTTCAAACGCTGTTTTTTTCTTCTTTACAGGCATTTTATTTCTCTCTTACAACCCATATCTTGATTTCTCCAGTGATATCTTCGCTCAGCCTGATTTGAACCCTGTATATCCCCAGTTTCTTGATGGGTTGTTCAATCATAATCTGATGCTTATCAATTTCTATATTCTTCTGCCTGCGGATTGCTTCTGCTATGTCTTCGGAGGTTATGGCGCCGAAAAGCTTGTCATCCTGGCCTGCCTTGGCGTTGATGGTTATGGACTCTTCCCTCAGGGCATTTTTTATGTCTTTTGCCTGGGATAACATCTTTTTCTTCCTTGTTGCGAGCAACTGCTCTTGATTTTTCAATATCATTATATTCTTGCCTGTTGCTTCTATCGCAATTCCCTCGGGTATCAGGTAATTCCTGGCATATCCCGTACGCACGTCTTTTATCTCGTCTTTCCTGCCTTTCCCCTGGAGATCCCTGATAAATATTACCTTCATGTTTTCTCCTCTCCTTCTGAGCCGAATACCCTATACCTTTATGAAAGGCAGAAGTCCCAGCAATCGGGCTCTTTTCAAAGCCTGTGCAAGCATCCTCTGATGTTTTGCGCATACACCGGTTATCTTGGGAGACAGTATTTTGCCTCTGCCGCTGGTGAATCTTCTAATCCTGCCCGTATCTTTGTAATCAATCTCCTCGGTGCTCCCTTTGCAGAACTGGCAAACCTTAACCCTCTTTTTGGTCGGCATCTTCCTTTTCCTCCTTCTCAGAAGCTATGCTGGCAGGCGGTCTGTCAAGAAACTGAAAATTCTCCACCACCACTTCGACTGTTGACCTTTTTTCGTTGTCCTGCGTTTCCCATTTCCTGTACTGCAGCCTCCCTTCCACAAAGATCAAACCGCCCTTTTTCAAATATTCAGCGCAGACCTCGGCTCTTTTCCCCCATATAACGAGATTTATGAAACAGGTTTCTTCTCTTTTTTCCTCCTTGGATATGTATTCGCGGTTAACCGCCAATCCGAAGGTGGTTACAGCCTGTCCCGATGGAGTGTACCGGAGTTCAGGATCTCGCGTCAAACGACCTATAAGGAAAACTTTATTCAGATTCGGTCCTGGCATTTGTATTTTCCTCCTTCTGTCCCTCAGGGAATCGCTTCCTTTGCAAGAACAGATATCTCAGTATGTTCTCTCTTCTTCTCATCTGAGGTTCCGCAATCAGCATTGTCTCGGGGGACGCATTGAAATAAAAGAGATAATAAATCGCTTCCGACTTCTTCTTTATCGGATAGGCAAGATGTTTTTTCCCCCAGAGTTCTTTCCTGACGATTTTGGCGCCGCTTCCCGATATTTTTTCCTCTATGAAAGCAACCTCTTTTGATATCTCTTCTTCAGGAATATCTGCCCTGAGAAGAAAACACCCTTCATATTTTCTTTCCATTATCTTGTTTCTCCCATGTGTTTTGAAAGATTTTTAACGACAAAATGTCCAAATATTATCATTACTCCCGAATCCGGCAAAGAACATATTATATACATTTCATAAAAAAAGTCAAAGTCAATTCAGTATTCCTTTTTCTTCTATCCGGTGTGTATTTCAATAATATCCCTGTCCGCAAGTATGTAGTCCCGTCCTGCCACAAACGCATTGCTTTCACCGTGCCTCCAGAGGCGGGCGTACTTGAAATTCTGTACAAGGTCTTTATGGATAATTTCTGCAAGCTCTATGAGTGTGGAATCCTTTTTGATTGTATAGGGATTTTCGAGATCGGGCGGTTTCCCGGGTATTTTTGTGTAAATCCTTATTATTCCAAGAGTATTGAATATTTTTTCAGGGAGGCATGAGGTATTTGTGCCTTCCTTTGCGGATATTTCAACAAAATCAGGGATTTTTTCCCCGTAGAGTTCTTTAAATATCCCTCTTATGGTTGAATATCCGGGGAGATCTATTTTGTTCGCAATCCATAGGATGTTTTTTGCAAAAGAAAATTGCTGTTCATCCTTAATTCTGAATTTTTCAAGAACCTTCATGGAACCATCCATATCCTCAATTATCGTGTCAGAAGAAATGTCAAAAATGAACAGGAGAGCATCGGTTTTTCTAAGGATATCTCCCATCCAGTTTTCGGAAAATTCTGGTGAAAGAGGGGGGGTATCCAGAAGTTGAATATTTATATCAGAATAAGGCATCATTCCGGGAAGAGGCAATTTTGTTGTATAGGGATAATCCGCGATCTGCGGTTTCGCTTTTGTAATAACGGAAAGGAGAGTTGATTTACCCGAATTGGTGGGCCCGCATATGGCAAGCTGGCCGGCCCCCTCTCTCTTAATGATCGGAATCGTCGTTCTTCTCGCAATCTGGTGCCCTTTCTCAATAACCTTCCTGTATTTGGCTATTTTTGTCTTCAGGAGCGCCTGCAATTTTTCGGAAGATTTGTGTTTTGGCATAATGGCAAGCAGTTCTTCAAGAATGGATATTTTTTCTTCAAGGGTTTTCGCTGTCTTTAACTCGGATTCCTTCTGATGGTATTGTGGAGGTAGATTTACCGGCATGAGAAAAATCCTGGATACCAGACCCCGGGAATCGGTTCAGTATCCCAAAGGCACATTTTCTATTTGCTTATTATATCTCTTACTATTGGAAGAAGTTTCTGGATATTATACGGCTTGGTTACGTAAAAATCCGCTCCATAGTCGTATCCTTTGACCTTATCCGCATCTTCGCTTTTGCCAGTCAGCATTATTACAGGTATCCTCTTGCTCTTCAATCCCGCTTTTATTTTCTTGAGCACCTCCCATCCGTCAATTCCGGGCATTACAATATCAAGAATAACCAGATCGGGTCTCTCTTCCCGGAATATTCTTAATCCTTCCTCGCCGTCTGGTGCCCCGAAAACAATATACCCGGCTGATTTCAAGGCCATGGAAAGCATCATAAGCGAATCTGGTTCGTCTTCCATGATCAGTATCTTTTTTGCCTGTATATCCATAGTTTTTATTTTACCCGATTTTATTATACAAGACAATAACTGTCTCAATTTCAGAGCATCAAAAGCCAGTAACATTAAGATTCACTTCTTCTGATCGGAACGACCTGCATGAAAAAGGCGGTATACGTCGTATACACTGGTGAAGACAAAATCAGCTCCTTCCCTTCTAAGACTATTTCTTATGCCGGTCTTGCCCGAAAGGATTCCGCATGACCTGACCCCGCAACTCCTGGCGCATTTTATGTCCATGGGGTGGTCGCCGACCATCATGACCTCATTTTTTTTAATTCCCAGGAGTCTGACTGCTGTCTCAATGTGTGCCTTATCAGGCTTGACTTTCTCTATATCATCTCTTGTGAGCAGGATGTCATACGGTATATCAAACTTATTTGTGACTATCTCGACGGTTTCCCTGCAGTTTCTCGTGATTATGCCGATTCTTATGCCCATTTTCTGCAATTCTTGAAGCAGCTTGATGCTTCCGGGTAAAGGTTTGGATTTTCTTGCCCCTCTAATTTCTTCTTTTTTGAGAAACTCGCGTGCTTCGGAAAGAAATATTTCAGAAAATCTATTTTTTCCATTACGGATTTCTATATATCTCAATGTTTCAAGAATGGGGAGTTTCTTGCGAGGGAATACAAGATGATGTTCCAACGCATCCATCAACATTTTTTTTCTTATTTTCTCAAAATCAATATGGAGAGAAACGATAGTGCCGTCAAAATCAAGTATAATACCCTTCAGCATTTTTCCTTACCTGTTTATGATTTCAAAATGCATTGTTCCAATCCATTTTAGTATAATATGCCGGAATTTGAAAAAAATTCAGAAAAATGCTATAATCAAAAGGAAAGTCAACTGTGGAACGGCAGGTGAAAGGATTTGTCATTGGAAAGTAATTGCAATACGGCGTTTTTCTCTTTCCCCTGCCCATGAACAAGAATCCGGGGAGACCGTATGAGGGAGCGTGCGGAGTATATAATCAAATTGACCGGTGAAACTGTAAAAGGATATATCGTGGAGGAAAAGATATGGCAGGGAGCAACCTCCACGGTTTACAGGTGTTCAAGCGTCAATGGGAATGGCCGTTACGGGAAGACCGTTGCAATAAAAGTCCTCCATCCATACAGAAACCAGCCGGTACAGATAAATCAATTCATCAGGGAAGCAAAGATGCAGGCCAGACTGAACCATGAGAATATAGTCAAGGTCTACGGCCTGGCCCAGAAGGAAAATTTGCTGGCAATTTTCATGGAATACGTGAACGGTACAAGTTTGAGAATGGCTTTCCAGAATTGGGAAATGACAACCGAATCGCTTATTAAATTTTTTCTGGGATTGGCAGACACCGTTGATTACATCCACAGTAAAGGAATCATACACAATGACATTAAGCCCGAGAATATAATAGTGGGTAGAAACAACGGGATTTTCAAGCTGACGGATTTCGGTTATGCCGAGAGACTCAATAGATGGTTCAGAAAACCCTCCATATATACTGGTGGCACTGAGAAATACATGGCTCCAGAAAGAGCAAAGGGTACATTTGATCAAAGAAGTGATATATATTCATTCGGCATTTTGCTTGACGAGTTTTTGAAGGACAGGCTTCAAAATGAAAAAATCTATTCAATAATCGCCGTTGCAACCCAGAAGGAACCTTTCAAGAGATATGACACTATGTCAAAAGTGAAGGATGAACTTGAAAGACTGTATTTGGAATTTACCCTTTGAGATGAAGATAGGGATAATCTCCGACATACACGGCAATCTTGAATCCGCAAAAGCAGCCCTCCTTTTTCTTGACGAAAGAGTTGACTTTCTTGTGGTCACGGGTGATGTGGTTGGTTACGGTCCCGACCCTGAGGAGTGTATTGAACTTATCGGGGAAAAAGCAGACGTTGTATTGAAAGGTAACCACGAAGAGGGTATTCTGACAGGGAATCTTTCAAATTTTAAGGATAACGCAAGACTTTCCCTGGAATGGACTCAGGCCAGGCTCTCCCCGGCCTGCAAGAAAAAAATTGACGGATTTGCTGAGAGGGAAACAAGGGAAGAAATCCTCTTCGTCCACGCCTCCATTACTGACCCTCTTTTCAAGTACGTGATGGGCAGAGAAGATGCGGATGAGGAATTCAGCATTATGGATAAGAAAATCTGTTTTTTCGGACATACGCATATGCCGGGCGGTTTCAGAAAAAATATAGGCGGTGGTCAGACAGAGATTATCTACACGGACTTCAGCGGGAGACTTGATATTAAAACTGAGGAGGGATACAGGTACCTCATAAACGTGGGGAGTACCGGACAGCCGCGGGACGGCTTTCCTTTTGCCTGCGTCTCTGTATATGACACCGAAACAAATGTTTTGAATCTTCATCGAATAGAATACCCTCTTGAAATAACCAGAAAGAAGATAATTGAGAGAGGTCTTCCGTCTGTTCTCGCCAGAAGAATTGCACAGGGCATATAGGAGCAAGATTCATCCCGCGGCCGTATCGGAAAAATCACAGACACCGCAAGTCCTGGCAAAAGTACTGCATTTTGTGCGCTTTTCCCAATTCTGTTTCTTATGGTATTATAAAAATATGGGCAGAAGAATAATGACCGGGAGAGAGATTAGCAGGATAATCGAGAAAGCCGCCGGTATTATTGAAGGAGAAATGGGTTTCTCGGGTCTTGCCATAGTGGGGATCAGAAGGAGGGGAGCTATCCTTGCCGACAGGATAAAAAAATATTTTCCTGACGAAGTGCCTGTTGGTTATCTGGATATAAATCTGTACAGGGACGATTTCAGCAAGATTGGGGCTCATCCGGTTATCTCCGAAACGGAAGTCCTTTTTGACATAGACGGAAAAAATATTCTGCTGGTTGATGATGTGCTTTTTACGGGAAGAACAATCAGGGCTGCCCTGGATGCGCTCGTTGACTTGGGCAGGCCGGCTCTCGTCAGACTCTTTGTTCTCGTTGACAGAGGACACAGGGAGTTGCCGATAGGGGCTGATTTCACAGGCAGAAAGGTGGAAACCCTGGTTGATGAAATGGTGGAAGTGAGACTTAAGGAGATTGACATCAGGGATGAAGTCTTGATAGAAAAGAAAAAATGAACTGGACGAAAAAAGACCTTATAGGGCTTGAAACCCTTACGAGGGAAGAGATAGAAACCATCCTTGAGACAGCAGTATCTTTCAAGGAAATAAGCAGCCGGCCGGTTAAAAAAGTCCCTCCTTTAAGAGGTAAGACAGTCGTCAATCTGTTTTTCGAGCCCAGCACCCGCACCAAGACTTCCTTTGAACTGGCGGCAAAACGTCTCTCTGCTGATGTTTTAAGTTTTGAGGTGGCAACATCCAGCATATCAAAAGGTGAGACTATCGTGGATACCGCAAGGAACATTGAGGCGATGAAAGTGGATTGTTTTATCGTAAGGCATTCCATAGCGGGAGCGCCTGAACTTATAAGCCGTAACGTATCTTCAGCTGTCATAAACGCAGGAGATGGTTGCCATGAACATCCGACTCAGGCATTGCTGGACATGTTTACAGTGAAGGAGAAACTTGGAAGGATCAGGGGGATAAAAATTTCTATTGTGGGAGATATTCTCCACAGCAGGGTTGCGAGGTCAAACATATGGGGTTTTACGAAACTGGGGGCAAGAGTCTTTGTCTGCGGGCCTCCTCCGATAATACCTGCGGATGTGGAGAAGATGGGAGCAAAGGTCACCTATAATATTGACGAAGCGATAAGAGACACAGACGTAATATATCTTCTGAGGTTGCAGAAAGAGCGGCAAAAAGAGAATTTCCTGTCTTCACTCAGGGAATACAGTTATTTCTATGGTATAGATGAGACAAGATACAGCGAAATAAAAAAGGGTGCGGTTATCATGCATCCTGGACCGATGAACAGAGGTGTTGAAATAAAATCCGAGATTGCGGAGAGGCAAAATTCACTGATATTGGAACAGGTGACCAACGGTATTGCAGTAAGGATGGCGGTGCTGTACCTTACAATAGGAAGCAGGAAATGAACGTAAGGCTTTCCGAAATACTTGATTATCAAAAAGACCTGAATCTTCAGCAACTCAATATTGTAAGAGAAGGCGATGGGCCGTGTCTTGTTGTTGCCGGAGCCGGTTCAGGGAAAACCAGAGTTCTTGTGTACAGGGTTTGCTGGCTTCTTGAAAACGGAGTTCCGGCGTCGTCAATACTGCTGGTTACGTTTACGAACAGAGCGGCAGGACAGATGATTGAAAGAATTGAAGAGCTGCTCGGCGACTATCCTGAAGGTTTATGGGCGGGTACGTTTCATCACACAGCAAATACACTGCTGAGAAAATACGGCAGGTTTTTGAACATTGGATTGAATTACACCATTCTTGACGAAGAAGACAGCATCTCCATTCTGAAAAAGATTACCCAGCACATTGCAGATGAGGAAGACTTTCCTGTGCATACAACAATAAAGAAAATACTGAGTTTTTCGGTAAATACCTCTGAAAGTATCAGGGATATTATCAATACGCGGTTTCCTCAATACTCCTGTTTTATCCCGCGTCTTGAGGCGATATCCACCAGGTATCAGAAAAGGAAAAGAGAACAGAATCTTGTTGATTACGATGATTTGTTGCTTTTCTGGCACAGACTTATGAAAAATGAGAATATCGGCATGGAAATATCAAAAAAGTTCAAGTATATCCTTGTTGATGAATATCATGATACAAATAAGCTGCAATCCCTGATTCTTTACCAACTGGCAAAAACTGGAAGAAATATAATGGTGGTGGGAGATGATGCACAGAGCATTTATTCTTTCAGGGGAGCCACCGTAAACAATATTATGGAATTTCCAAAGATTTATTCTGAGGCCAGAACCTTCTGCCTTGATCTGAATTACCGCAGCACGCCGCAGATTCTTGATTTTGCAAACAGGAGCATATCTCATAATAGATTCCAGTTTCCAAAAGACCTCAGAAGTATAAGAAAAAGCGGCATCAAGCCAGTCCTCATAAAATGTTACAACCCGGGCGAGGAAGCCGCTTTTGTTGCCCAGCGGATCTCGCAGTTACTGAGGTCGGGAATTGCTGCTGGCGATATAGGGGTTCTTTTCAGATCCATGTATCAGGTAGCAGAGGTTGAGATGGAGATGAGCAAATTGAAGATACCTTATATTGTCAGGGGAGGATTGAGGTTTTTTGAACAGGCACACATAAAGGACATGGTTGCTTATTTCAGAGCGGCGGAAAACTTGGGTGATGAAATCGCATGGAAAAGAGTTTTTGGGTTAACCGATGGTATCGGTGCAAAGACTACTCGGAAATTGCTCGGTTACATGCAAGGGGCCGGAAGTCTCACGGAGTTCTGCCATAGAATTGAAAACGCTGATCTGGACACGCGGGCGTTAAGAAGCTTTGGAAAGCTTGCGCAATTACTGAAGAAAATACGCGAGACAGAAGATATACCTTCAGCGATAGACATGATAATGGATGCGGGATATTCTGTGTATCTTGGGAGAAGGTGCGATGATGATATTAAACGTTACGAGGATCTGAAAATGCTTAAAGAAATATCTTCCACTTTCACCAGCCTTTCGGATTTCATTTCCGAATCCTCTTTGCAGGAATATTGTGAAGGAGAAGGGTCCTCCGTGGACGACCCGGTGACACTTTCAACCATCCATCAGGCAAAGGGGCTGGAATGGAAAATCGTTTTTCTGATAGGAGTCTGCTCCAATCATTTTCCGCACCCCTCTTCCTGCAAAGATATCATGGAGCTTGAAGAAGAAAGGAGAATCTTTTATGTCGGTCTGACAAGGGCAAAGGAAGATATTTACATAACGTACTATGTGAGGGATTCATGCAAAACCTTTGCAGACAGAAGATCTGTTTTTCTTGAGGAAATCCCGCACAGTTTTTTTGAAGAATGGAATTTCCGAATGCAATGACAACGCATCAGTGGCGGAAAAGTCACAAAGAGGAATACCTGTGAAAACCCTTACTCTCCTTATATTTTCCCTCGCCTATGCGGGAATAGTCATAAAAAGGGATAAAGCACTTTTCTTTGTATATGCGGCGGCTTTGATATTTTTGATGGCAGGAGTTGTCCATATAATTGAAATACCATCTTTTCTCAATTACAACGTTCTGGGAATCTTTCTGGGGACGAGCATTCTTTCTTTCCTTTTCTCCTTTTCAGGCGTGCCTTCGGGTATAGTTGAGAATATCTCGGAGAAAAAATATGCGGTTGGAACCGTTTACCTCCTCATCTGCCTTATGACCGGCTTGATATCGGCTTTTGTGGAAAACATTGCCACAATCATGATTATGGCGCCTGTGGCTCTTGAACTTGCAAAAAAACACAATCTTAATCCGGTATCACTCCTGATAGGAATGACCGTTGCAAGCAACCTTCAGGGTTGCGCCACAATGGTCGGAGATAGCCCCAGTATAATACTGGCCATGGAGTCAGGTATGAACTTCAATGATTTTATTTATATGCCGGCTGCAAAACTTTCCATGTTTTCCGGTAGACCAGGAATTTTCTTCTTTGTTCAGATAGCGATGATATCAGGTCTGGCGGTTTTATATCTTTTCTTCAGAAAGGAAAAGAAGATACTCGCAGTATCTCCTGCAGAATATACGGTGAAGATGTGGACGCCTTTGGTACTTATAGTTTTGATGATACTTTCTCTCGCCCTTGTTTCGTTCGTCGGAAACGGATTTGAGTATTTCCCCGCGGTCATTTGTCTTCTATATGCCTCAGCAGGATTATTATGGCTTGCTTTTATGGAGGAAAAAAAGAAGTTCACGATAATGCATATTGACTGGGAGAGTTTTTTCCTTCTCGCAGGCATCTTTGTACTGGTGGGAACGTTGAAAAAGGTAGGTTTTATAGAAGACCTTGCAGGAGTGCTGGAAAAAAGCGGAGAGAAAAGTCCTTTCCTGTTGTACAACATCATGGTCTGGGGTTCTGTTTTCATATCCTCCTTTGTGGATAATATCCCATACACAATGGCGATGATTCCCGGGGTTCAGATACTCTGCGCGCGGCTCTCTTTGAATCCTTATATCTTTCTTTTCGGGCTCCTGCTGGGAACCTGCGTTGGAGGTAATATCACTCCAATCGGCGCAAGCTGCAATGTTGTAAGTGTCGGCATACTGAAGAAAAAAGGATACAGGGTGGGTTTCAAGGATTTTGTCAAAATAGGATTACCATTTACAATATTAGCAGTGTTAAGCAGTTCATTGCTTATGTGGTTTGTGTACAATTAGATAGGGGGAAAAGATAAGATGATCAAGATAGGAAGGGCGATATTGAGCGTTTCCGATAAGACGGGGATTGTTGAACTGGCAGAATTTTTGAGAAAATACGATGTAGAGATTATCTCAACAGGAGGAACAGCGAGAACCTTGAAGGAAAAAGGGATAGTGGTGAAAGATGTGTCAGAATTCACGGGCTTTCCTGAAATACTTGATGGAAGAGTCAAGACCCTTCACCCCAGAATCTACGGCGGCATTCTTGCGATACGCGACAACAGGGAACATCAAAGGCAGATGCGGGAGAATGGTCTTGTCCCGGTGGACCTTATAGTATGTAACCTGTATCCTTTTGAAGAGACTCTGAAGAAAGGCGCGAAAGACGAGGAAATAATCGAAAACATAGACATAGGCGGTCCCACGATGATAAGAGCTGCTTCCAAGAACTATAAACATGTCTGCGTCCTGGTAAAGTGCGGGTTATACAATGAATTCATCGGGGAGATGGAGAAAAACAAGGGTTGTGTCAGTGAAGAATTTTCCTTCCGTTGCGCAAGAGAGGTGTTCAGGCATACTTCAAAATACGATTTTGCCATAGCCTCCTACTTTTCAAGCAAGATTGAAACAAAAATTCTCCCCGATGAATTGGATATGAGACTGCTGAAAGTGCAGGAATTGAGATATGGAGAAAATCCGCACCAGTCAGCGGGATGGTATAGATTTGCGGACAGACAGTTTACCAGAGAGCAGTTTCAGGGCAAGGAACTCTCATTCAATAATCTTCTGGATATGGAATCAACATATACACTTGTCAACCAGTTTACCTCGCCCGCATGCGTGATAACAAAACATACCAATCCCTGCGGAGTTGCCGTTGCAGGGGATATCCTTTCCGCTTACGGGAAGGCTCTTGAAACAGACCCATTGAGTGCATTTGGCGGCATAATCGGATTCAACAGGAAGATTGACAGAAAAATTGCAGAAAAAATAGTAGAGAGATTTTACGAGGTTATCATAGCCCCGGATTATGACAGAGAAGCTCTTGGAGTTTTCAGGGCAAAAGAAAATCTGAGAATAATCAAGAGCCCTGCAGGGATTGTTCAAAACTACGACTTTAAGAGTCTGAACGACGGTTTTCTTGTGCAAACTCCAGATGACAGGGAATTTGACAAACTTGAGGTGGTTACCAGCAAGAAACCAGACGAGAAGGAGATGACCGCATTGAAATTCGGCTGGACGGTATGCAAGTTCGTCAAATCAAATGCAATAGTGATTGCGACGGAAAACCGGACTGTGGGCATAGGGGCGGGGCAGATGTCCAGATATGACTCCGCAAGGGTGGCGGTTATGAAGATGAAAGACAACTTTAAGGAAAAACCTCCTTTGCTGGTTGTTGCTTCTGACGCTTTTTTCCCGTTCCCCGACAGTATAGATGTTCTCAGAGAAGCGGGGGTTACCGCAATAATACAACCCGGAGGTGCGATGAAGGACAGGGAGGTTATTGCCGCCTGCAATGCTCACGGGATTGCCATGGTTCTTACGGGGATGCGGCATTTCCGTCACTGATAAATACCGGCGATATGGATCCGGCATTGGGGATTCGGGAAAGAGAAAAGAGTACTTGATGTCTTCTACAAGTACCGGACTCCGGAACCCGAACCCGTGCGTTTAAATGATGAATGAAATAAAGGGAAGGATACTGGCATATTCAATTGCTGGGATATTCGCAGGAATATATCTTTTTTTCAAAGGATTCCGCCTCCTCTGGCAGAAGCGTCTTATCCAGAATATCCCGACATCAAAAATCCGTTCCGTAGCAATGGGATTGGTTGAACTGCAGGGACAGGCGATAGCCAATCTTCTCCTCACGGGGCCCTATACAAAGACACCGTGCGTTTTTTACCATATTATCATTGAACGTCTTGTAAGGGACAGGAATTCAAGCAAATGGGTGAAGGAACTTGATATGAAGACGGACATACCTTTCTTCTTGCAGGATGAAACCGGTTGTGTGGTGCTTGACCCGAGGGGTGTAGAAACCGATCTTCCTCTCAGGTACACGAAGATAGAAGATAACAGGCGGTACAGAGAGTACAATATAATGGAAAAGGAGCCTATCTATGTGATGGGTTCCGCAAAGAAGACAGACAGCATTGACGAAAGAATACACAAGGAAGTTGAAAAACGAATAAAGGAGACGATAGAAAATCCTGAAGAAAAACAGAAACTTGATGTTAACAAGGATATGTGGATAGATGAGAAGGAATGGGAATTGGTAAGAGAAAGGATAACAAAGCAGGTATCCGAGGAATTCAGCCGGGCAGGAGAAGAATTCAAGAAATCAGAGCGTCTGGTGCCGGAAGCTCTTAAGAATGTCATTATCGGAAAAGGAGAAGCAGACAGGCGTTTTCTTCTTTCAAATAAAAACGAGAGAGAACTTGTTGAGTGCTATAAGTCCAGGATATTTTTCTATATATTCGGCGGGGTGGTATTGACACTGCTGTGCTTGTGGATAGTCCTGTCCTACAAATTCCAAAAGGGGGGAATATGATAATCATTGTGCTGGCTGTCCTGGTCGGTTTTGTTATCATAGGGATTTTTATTTATTTCGTAAGTATCTATAACGGATTGGTGCGGATGAGCAGAGACATAGACAAGAACTGGTCCAACATAGACGTTATGCTGAAACAGAGACATGATGAAATCGGAAAACTGGTTAAGGTGTGCGAAGGGTATATGAAATACGAAAGAGAGACACTGGAAAAGATAACCAGTCTGAGAACGGATTACATGAGAGCCGATTCTGTCGAGGACAAGAGCAGGATAGACGGAGCGATAACCGGGGCGTTGAAAACCATATTTGCAGTTGCCGAAAATTACCCGGACCTGAAAACAAACAATAATTTTATGCAGCTGCAGACAAGAATCAGCGAGATCGAGAATAACATTGCGGACAGAAGAGAGCTTTATAATGACAGCGTGAACCTGTACAACATAAGAATACACCAGATACCGGATATGGTTGTCGCAGGGATGATGAACTATAGAGATAAGACACTTTTTCAGGTTGCCGAAGAAGAGCGCAAGGACGTTGACATAAAATTTGAATTCCCGAAATAATCCCCAATAAATGGAGATGTTCGATGTTATCGTTGTTGGAGGAGGACCTGCCGGATGTATGGCGGCAATAAAGGCCGGAGAGGCAGGTAGAAAAGTCCTTCTACTGGAAAAGAACAAGGACATAGGGATAAAACTTCTGCTCACGGGGAATGGGAGAGGTAATATAACGAATCTTGAAGACACTGAGGGATTCCTTTCCAGATATAAAAACGGACAGTTTCTCAGAAACGCCTTTGCCCAGTTTTTCAACGAAGACCTGATTGATTTTTTTGAAAGCAACGGACTTCCTCTCAAGGTTGAACGGGGCAACAGGGTTTACCCTGAAAGCGATGATGCCGGCGATATCGTCAAAGTGCTAAAAAAACTCTTAAAAAAATCCGGGGTACAGGTCAATACAGGCAAATCGGTAAGGTCTATTACATCCGGGAAGGTTTTTTTTGAATTGTCCGCGTCGGGAAAAAGATTTGCCGGCAGGAAGGTTATTATTGCTTGCGGAGGGAAAAGTTTTCCCGGGACAGGTTCTGACGGTGGAGGATATGTCCTTGCGAAAAAGACAGGGCATACGGTTGCAAAAACTGTCCCTGCTCTCTGCGGCATTGAGGTGGTAAGAACGGATATCACGAGTAAATGCAGGGGCATTACCCTCAAGAATATCAGGATTTCAGCATTTTTAAGGGAGAAAAAAATAGGTGAAGAGTTCGGTGAAATTTTATTCACCCATTACGGAGTGAGCGGTCCGGCAGTTCTTAACCTGAGCGGAGATATATCTGAAAATCTGGACAAAGGAGAAATAAAACTGGAGATAAATCTCAAACCTGCTCTCACAAGGGAGAAACTCGACAATCGCCTGCTCAGGGAATTGAAGGAAAATGCAAATAAGCACATAAAAAACATTTTCAAAAATCTTTTGCCGGCAGGAATGATAGAGGTTTTCCTGCAATACGCCGGGATAGACGGAGAGAAACGGGCGAATCAGGTTACGAAGGAAGACAGGGCAAGTATGGCAAATGCATTCATGCATTTTGCCATGAAGGTCAAAGGAACAAGGTCCTTTACCGACAGCATGGTGACACGGGGCGGAATCAGTGTGAAGGAAATAAATCCCAAGACAATGGAGTCAAAAATTGTCCCCGGTCTCTTTTTTGCTGGCGAAATTATAGATGTTGACGGGAAGACAGGGGGTTATAATCTCCAGGCAGCTTTCACTACCGGCTATGTTGCCGGCTCTTCCGCTTCTGCTTCACGCCCATAATTTTGTTTGGAGAAATTTCTAAGGTAATATTTCCGTTTAAGGTATATGATCTCTTCTATCTTCTTGTCTTTAAGCAGTTTCTCCAGAATATTCCATGAACCGCCCGCTTTCTTCAGGAAATCTTCCACCTGCTCTTTGCTCATGGGATGTACCGAAACAATATTGAGCAGGTCGTTTTCGGCATTTCCGGTAAGACCGAAACTCCCTGTCCCCTCGCCTGTTATTAACTCTGTATTCAGACCGTATTCTACGAAAATCTGGTAAGCACTGTTTATTTTTTCTTCATCGGGAGGCATTACCCATTTTTCTGCAGGAGGTCTTGTGGGGATACCTATGAAAGCAATAGCAGGTTCTATTTCTGATAGGAATTCTGCCGTTTTTCTTATATCCTGCTCATTGTCATTGATATCTTTTACAAGAAGGGTTTCCGTCAGCAGCTTCCCCTTGAAGACAGCGGAGAATTTTTTAATGCCTTCAAGAATGACATCATAATCAAGTTCCGTCGCAGGCCTGTTAATTTTCCCCCAGACTTTCTTATTGCCCGTAATATCTATTTTCAGGGATACGAGATCGGCTTTTTTCAGGTCTTGCCTGACGTCTTCCCTCCACAATAAAGATGCGTTTGTGATAACAGCAATTTTTATGTCCGTCCGTTTTTTAAGACCGGCTATCTCTTTGCCAAGGTTTATGTCAAGCGTGGGCTCGCCGTCAGGCACGAACGAAAGGAAATCAACCTTTTCCTTATTCTCTTTCAGCCGTTTCAGGGTATTGCCGACCTCGTCCAATATCTTTTCAACCGGATAAAATGCCTGCCTTTCTGTTGAAATATTCTTCGTCCTGCCTATCTGGCAGTAAATGCAGGAATAACTGCAGATCTTAGGCGGGATATTATTGATTCCGAGACTCTGCCCCAGCCTTCTTGATGGCACCGGTCCGAAAACTATCTTTTTTCCCATTTTTTATTCTTATCCGGTCAGAGAATCAAGTCAACTGCCGGAATTCCGACGGACTATTATACCCTAATGTCAGAACCTGCGATGAGTTCTCTCAGAACAGGGAACAGTTTTTCCGAGAAACGCAGGTATCCCAGATCGGTAAGATGAGTGCCGTCAACCGTTGCTTCACCGTCTGTACCGATCAATCCGTCATTTTTTATGTAGCGCAGGTTTTTCATCCCTTCACGTAACAGTTTTTCATAGATGGAATATTGAGCCTTGTTTGAGGACATGCACCGGTTCATTCTGGATTCTACCAGAAACGCGTCACAGTAAAGCAAACTGTCGACAAGTACAATATGTGTTTCAGGACGCGTGGTTCTCAGTTTTCTTATTGCGGATTCTTCGCGTTCGTTGATTAGAGATTCATCCATGTTGGGCAGGTTGTCCAGAACATAAATTGCAGGATCCAGCTCGCAGAGCAGGTCAATAACTTCCGGGTCCATATTACCGTTTCCTGAGAGCCCGAGGTTGATTATTGGATTGTCCAGCCAGCGGCCCAGTATGGCGGAATAGCACATGCCCGGTCTTGATGCGCATCCTCCCTGGGTTATCGAAGTTCCGTAGAAAACAACAGGTTTATTTGTCCTCACGGGAGATGCTTTGATTTCAAACTCGCCGGGTATCCCCAGTTCTATCCTGTGAATGACATTGTACAACGGCAGGTACAGAATGTAATCCCTCTGGACTTCCGGTATGTCAGCAAACAACTGCGTTTCATTAAACGTGGCGGACGGCACGGCGGTGGCCAGCCATCGCCATTCACCTGCATGTCGCACATACAAGTCAAGACCGCTTACGCCGGAAGCAGGCATATGATTCATGGCGCTGAACCCGTCCCATCTTACAGATAGTGACGGAGCGTTTGTCGAAAAATGCACGGTGATTCCTGCCGGGTGTCTGCTCAATTGCCATACGGGGGCGCGGACAATTTCCCTGGCTTTCGCAGGAAGCCGCTCGTAAAAAGACTCGGTTTTTGCCCACCCCCTTCCTTCAATCGTAAGTTTGCTCGCGTCATACCAGAAAAGATTCTTGCCGGGTTCCTTGATTGCCACGCTTTTATCCAAATTTTTGCCCCTCCTTTGTTATAGAAAGAGGTATATTATAATGCAGCCTTCCCTGCAGTCAAGTTTTTGACGGAAAACCCTGATTTTTGCTTTGGGCATTGAAATATCATATAATTATTGGGAATATTTAGG
>Ga0209609_10000215_pt1 | contig 35206 bp, 35 predicted proteins | sample LakKivw325mmetaG_FD_184136 | JGI IMG/M metagenome (GOLD analysis project Ga0209609, IMG submission 184136) | Anoxic lake water microbial communities from Lake Kivu, Rwanda to study Microbial Dark Matter (Phase II) - Lake Kivu water 325m metaG... | ecosystem: Environmental > Aquatic > Freshwater... | reverse complement strand
TTTTGCGTGTTTCGCGGGCTCCGCGTAAACAAACCGTTCTTGTTCCGCCGCCGGTGCGGTCTTAAATTTGCCGTCGCTATGGCGGAAACCGATCAGATCGTCCTGCAAACCTTCAATCTCAGCAAACGCTTCGGGCATCGCTGGGCGGTCGCCGACCTGAATTTGGCGATCGAGCGCGGGCAGATTTTCGGCTTTTTGGGACCCAACGGCGCCGGCAAGAGCACCACCATTCGGATGTTGCTCTCGCTGATCCGCCCGTCGCGCGGGACATTTGCCTTTTTTGGGAAGAATATCCGTCAGCACGGTTACAAGATTTACCAGCGGCTCGGCGCGCTGGTCGAGAAGCCGGACTTTTACCTGTATCTTTCCGCCGCCCGCAACCTGCAGATGCTGGGCACGTTGACCGGCGGGGTGGCGCGCCGGCGGATTGACGAGGTGCTGGAGATTGTCAAGTTAAACGAGCGCGCCCGCGACAAAGTCAAGAATTATTCACACGGCATGCGCCAAAGGCTGGGGATTGCCCAGGCCATTCTGCACGATCCGGAACTGATTATCCTCGATGAACCCACGACCGGTCTGGATCCGCAAGGCATCAAGGAAATCCGCCAGCTGATTGTCAGTCTGGCACGCGACCACGGTAAGACGATTTTCCTCTCTTCGCATTTACTGCACGAAGTCGAGCAAACCTGTACCCACATGGCGATCATTGACAATGGCAAATTGGTAGTGCAGGGCGCGGTGCACGATTTGCTCCGTGAGACCGACTTTTTCGTTACCGAGGTGCAGGTGGACAAGCCGCGCAAAGCCCTGAACATTTTGAAGAAAACAGATTGGATCCGAAAAGTAAAATTGAGCGACGGTGTGCTCAAGGTGCAGATTGATGAGGCGCAAAGGCCACAAATGGTCGGGTTGCTGGTCAGTCAGGGTATCCAGGTGGCGGCAGTTATTCCGCGCAGTTCGCTTGAGGATTATTACCTTTCGTTGATCAAACCGACGGGATTGGGGCGGTAAGATGCGGTTACTGTTACAGGCGACCGGCCTGGAGCTGGTTAAGATTTTCAGCAAATGGCGCACTTACATTGGTTTCGCCACCATGGCGGTGCTGGTGCCGATCATCATGTGGCTGGTGCGCAGGTACGGCTTCGGCATCGAACATGAAGCGCTGAATGCCCTGGGCGGCTCCTTCGAATATACCGGATCGCTGGCGAACGGCCTGCTCGTTTCCTATTACCTGATGAATGTGCTCTGGGTGCATTTTCCGTTTTTCATTGTGCTGGTGGCCGGCGATGTCGTCGCCAGCGAAGGCGCGGCGGGCACTTTCCGCCTGTGGCTGACCCGCCCCATCAGCCGCCTGCAAGTCATCACCAGCAAATTTCTGGCGGTGTTCGTTTACACTCTGGCGATTGTATTCTTCATGGGTCTGTGTTGTGTCGGCCTGGGCATGCTGATTGTCGGCGGTGGCGACCTGTTTGTATTCGACAAAGGCATTCTGATTTTGGCCCAGAACGATGCACTGTTGCGTTTTCTGCTGGCATATTTGATTGCCGCATTGGTACAAATGACGGTGGCGGCGCTGGCGTTTCTGTTCTCAACCTGGACGAATAACTCCGTCGGGCCGATTATCGGCACCTATGCCGTGATCGTCGTTTCGCTGATCCTGACGGTGCTGCAGATCGGGGTATTGGCGCAGGTGCGTCCCTATTTATTCGTGACCTATTTCGATGTCTTTTTCATGCCGTTTGCCGATCCGATTCCCTGGGGTGAAATTGCGCTCAAGCTGAGCCGCCTGGGACTATTCGTTGGCGCCTTCTATCTCATTAGCGTGATCAGTTTCTTGCGCAAGGATATTCGCACATGAGGCGCAGACGAAGTGGCTGGTGGTTAATTATGCTTGGCGCCTGGACGGCGGGCGCCCTGGCGCAGGGCATTGACGCCCGAGCGCTTTTGAATCGGGTGCAGGAACGTTTCGACGCCATCAATGATTACCAGGTTAAAGTACACTTGGCGGTTGCCATTCCCAATTTCCGCATGCCGAACAAGGATATTGAAGTATTTTTCAAAAAACCGGACAAGCTGAAAGTCAAAGCCAGTGGTTTTGCGCCGATTCCCAAATACGGGTTTGTGCCAGCGCCGGCCGCTTTTCTCAATGACTCGATCAACGTTGAATACGTGCGCGCCTTTCGTCAGGGAACCACCAATTATCATGTCGTCAAGCTAACTCCGAAGGTGTCCAACAAGGTCAATGCCGCCGTACTTTTACGAATCAATGCCGAGCGCTGGACGATTGACCGGGTGGTGCTGGATTTCGGTAAAATCGGACAAACCAGCGCCGATATCAGCTACAGACTGACCGATGGGTTCTGGATGCCGGAGACGACCCTGCTGATATTCGATTTGGCCCGCAACGTGCCGCCCGTCGAGCGCCCGAATATCAATCGCCCGTTTGGCGGCATGGAGCGCTTTGGCAACGACGACGAGCAACCGATGCAGGGACGGATAACCATAACGTTCAGCGATTTCGCCGTCAACCGCGGCATTGACGACCGGCTTTTCGACCAGAAGCGCAAATAACTGCCGCAACCTTTGCATTTGAAGGATGAAATAGTTAATATTCGCGCAGGGCGACCTTTGCGCTATGAGCAACAAATGCTACTCACCAGAAACCAACCGCCGGGGAAAAATAAGATGACGATCTTGGAACTCACCATTCTGGGCATCGTAGCTGAGACGCCCAACCATGCCTATAATATTGATAAATTAATCGTGGAGCGCGGCCTGCGCGACCGGTTCAACATCGGCTTTTCGTCCATCTATGCCACGCTGAATAAACTGCAGGATGATGGGTTGCTGGAAAGCAGTTTTTCGGAGCAGAAAAACTTGCCCGGTCGGCGGATCTACGCCATTACATCGCAGGGTCGCCGGGCGTTGACCGAGGAGCTGGTCAAGGCGATCTCCCAGCCGCAAAAGTTGCCGTCACTGTTCGAGGCCGGCCTGAGCTTTGGAGCGTTGCTCCAGAAGGCCGAACTGCGCGAGGCGCTGTCATTGTATGAAGCAGAATTAGGCCGCCTGGTGCAGAATAAGGTGCGCGCACTGACCGACATGGATACAACCGACCAGATCAAACGCGCATTGCTGACCCGTCCGCTGACGCTGTGGCAGGCGGAGCGCAAGTGGATCCGCGAACTGTTGAGTCTAATCTAAACAAGGAGCATAGTGCTATGCAAGACTGGATTAATTATCTGACGACCAATCCACTGATCGGCGCCGTTGTCCTGGCAGTGCTGATCCTGTTCATTTTTATGGTGGTTGCCAGGCTCCTCAAGTGGGCAATCATTTCCTTCATTCTGTTAGCATTGGCGATCGGCATCACCTACAAGGTCGCGCCGAAGAAGATTCTGGAGCACATGCAAAAAGGCGCCGAGCAAGTTGTGAAAGACGTCAAGTCCGACAAGGTCGTCAAAGAAGTGCAGAAATCCGCCGAAAAGGCGATTAACAAGATTACCAAATAGTACTGATCAGATTTTTAATTTTACGCCAGCCCGGAACGGGCACTGACCCGTAGCCGGTCTTAACCAGGAGAAGAAATGCCGCAATATCCGCCCGAACCTTTTCGTATCAAGGTAGTTGAGCCCCTGCAACGCACGACGCGCGCCGAGCGCGAAGCCCTGCTGTCTGAGGCAGGCTACAATTTGTTCAGGATTCCGTCCGCCAAGGTTTTCATTGACCTGCTGACTGACAGCGGCACCGGCGCCATGAGCGACTCCCAGTGGGCCGGCTTGCAGATGGGCGACGAAGCCTATGCCTGCTGTCGCAACTGGTACCACTTTGAGCAGACGATTCAGGAACTGACTGGATTGCGATATGTTATTCCCACTCATCAGGGACGGGTGGGCGAAAACCTGCTGTTTACATTTATTGCCCGGGGTAAAACCATCATCAGTAACAACCATTTCGATACTACCCGCGCCAATGTCCTGGCGCACGGTGGAAAACCGCTGGATCTGGTCATCGCCGAAGGGCGTGATCCGCAATGTTGGCATCCGTTCAAAGGCAATCTTGACCTGGAAAGGTTGGAACACGCAATCCGCGAGCACGGTGCCGGTCAAATCGCCCTGGTGCTCCTGACCGTGACCAACAATTCCGGGGGCGGTCAGCCGGTGTCCATGGCCAATATCCGGGCGGTAAAAAGCATGGTGTCGTCGCAGGGCATTCCACTTTTCTTCGACGCCTGCCGCTTTGCCGAGAACGTCTATTTTATCAAGCAACGCGAACCCGGCTATGCCGACAAACCGGTCAGAGAGATCGCCCGGGAAATGTTTTCTTACTGCGATGGAGTCCTGATGAGTGCCAAAAAAGACGGGCTGGTCAACATGGGCGGCTTCGTAGCATTGAACGATGCAGAGTTGGCGGAAAAACTCCAAACGGAGTTAATTCGCATCGAGGGCTTTTTGACTTATGGTGGTTTGGCCGGGCGCGATCTGGAAGCAGTGGCGCGCGGCCTGCAGGAGGTTCTCGACGAGGATTACCTGGCTTATCGCCTTGCCCAGGTACATTATCTCGGCGAACTTCTGAAGGCCAAGGGCGTACCGATTCTGGAACCAACCGGCGGTCATGCGGTGTACCTGGATGCGCGCCGTTTTGCCAGCCAGATTCCGCCTGAGCAATTTCCCGGTCAGGCGATAGCCGTCGAGCTTTACCGTACGTCGGGAGTGCGGACGGTAGAGGTGGGCAGTTTTATGTTCCGACGAAAGGATGCTGTGACCGGCGCGATCAGCGCTCCCGACCTGGAATTGGTGCGTTTGGCGATTCCGCGCCGGGTTTATACAGAATCGCAGTTGCGTTATGCGGCGGAAGCCGTTATTGAGGTTTATCAAGCCCGTCACAGCTTGAAAGGTATGCGGATTGTTGCGCGGGGCGATTCGCCGCTCCGCCATTTTGTGGCCCACTTGGCCTTTGTGGATTAGATTTGAAAAGAGATACTGTCATATACCGGGAGACTAATGCGAACCGTAAAGTGTTTTTTTATTATTTTTAGCGCGATGCTCGGACTGCTGGCCCAGGATCAGACCTTCCCCGTGATTCCCACTCCGCAGGAAGTGCTTCTAAGGGAAGGGACATTTAGGATTGCTTCCGCGGCGAACTATGCGGTGGTGTGCGAAGGCGGAATCGGAGTTGATTTCAAAGGCGCCCAGCTGATCAGCGAAGCGCTCAACGAAAACAGAGGCATTGTCGCCACAGTGGTCGGCAACAAGCCCACCAAGGCCACCCGGATTATCACGCTGGCGCTGGACGCAGATGGCAAGTTCGCCCAGGCGCGTTTCGGGCGCGGATATAGTCCGGAGATGCAGGCCGAAGGCTATTTCCTGGAGATTCAGCCGGAAATGATTACTATTCTGGGCCCGACGCCGCGCGGCCTGTTTTACGGCGCCGTGACCCTTGTGCAATTGCTTCGCGGTAGTCCCGGTTCAGCCCTGCCGGCCGTTTTCATTGCCGATTATCCTGCTCTGCAATGGCGCGGGGTTTCCGATGACATCAGTCGCGGGCAGGTTTCCAGTTTGGCCAATTTCAAGCAGATCGTCCGTTTTTTGGCGGAATATAAACAAAACATCTATATGCCCTATCTCGAGGACGTCGTCCAGATTGAAAAATATCCGACTATTGGCGTCGGGCGTGGGGCATTGTCCCGCGCGGAGCTGACGGAACTGCAGGACTATGCGGCGGAATATTTCGTTGAGGTTATTCCCATCTTCCAGACGCTCGGGCATTTCGAGAATATTCTGCATTTGCCGGAATTTGTGAAATATGCCGAGTTCCCCGGTGCGGCATCCCTCAATTCCCTCGACAGCGCGGCGGATGAATTTTTAATGAACCTGCTCGATGAGGTCATTCCCCTTTTCCGCAGTGAGTATTTCCACATTGGCGCGGACGAATCCTGGGATGTCGGGCTGGGCGCGACCCGCGAACAGGCGCTCAAAGATGGCGTTGCCGCCCTGCACGCCCGTCATTACAATAAGGTTTACAATAAAGTGCGCGCCCATGGCAAAAGGGTGCTGATGTACGGCGACATCATCCTGCGCCACCCCGAAATCCTGAGTCTGATCCCCAAAGACATCATCATCGTGGACTGGCATTACAACCTTAGCGATATTTACCCGTCGGCCAAACAGTTAGCTGACTCCGGATTTCAGGTGCTGGTTTCGCCCGGCATTCACAACTGGCACAATCCCTTTCCGAACCTGACCAACGCCAAAATCAATATTGCCGGAATCAATCTGGAGGGTTATCGTAACCGGGCCCTGGGCTCGATCAATTCCAACTGGGGGGACTTCGGCGGGCCGAACTTTCGGGAGCTGAATTATGCGGGTTATGCTTTTGGCGCAGAAACCGCCTGGAATCCAGTTAGCCAGGAATTGCCGACTCTGCTGCGGCGCTATAATCTGCAACGCTACGGCACCGACGATGAGCGCCTGCTGTCGCTGTTTTTACACCTGAACGAGATTCCCAATAATACCAACTTCAAGGAATTCTGGCGGTCGCCTTTTTACAAAGCCGACGAACAGTCTGCCAGAAGCCTGTGGCGCGCGGAACAGCTGGAGGGACATTGTTCGGCGGCCTTGGCGCTTTGCGAGCTGTTACGCCCGGTGCTGAAGCGCAATCAATCTGATTTGGATTACTATCAGTTTGTCGCCCGCCTCGGGCTGGTGAGTGCCGCCAAGTTGCGGGCCGGGCGCCGGCTAGAATTACTCAGACAGAACGCCATTGGCGTCAGTCCGGCAGAGCTCTCCGCGGCCGCGGACGACTGCGCGGCGCTGGTGCGGGAAATCACCGTACTGGAGCAGGATTACAAAGCACTCTGGCTGAGAACCAATCGCCCGGAGAATTTGAGCCGCATCCTGAATCTGTTTAATAAACTGGCGGTTCATTTGGAATGCGCCGGCGAGGAAATCAGCCGCGGCAACCTGAATTTTCCGGTTGAATTGACAGCAAGATTCATTACCGCCCGTTCGGTTGTCAAGGACGAAAAGCCGGCGCCGGCCTATTTGCGCAGGAGTTTTACCATCAACGAACCGGACAGCCTGATGAGCGCCAGCCTGCAACTTATTGCCAATTCACAGGCCACGATTTATGTCAATGGGGAAAAAATCGGTGGCGTCATCGGCACGCGTTCGTTGTCCCTGGTAGTCGAGAATCAGCGGGTCGGCTGGTGGGAAGTGCAGAAAAAAATCAACCGCGGGACGAACTGGTTAGCGGTGGAAGTGCAGAGCCATAAACCGCAACTGCCTTCCGCGGCCAATGTCTACTTGGAATTAATCTTCAAGGATGGTCGCAAAGTCGTCGTCCAGTCGGACACCGATTGGGAAGCGCAGACGCAGGTAAAATCCGGCTGGCTGACGGGGCAGGACAAGGGCCTCAAATGGAACGCGGCACAGATTGCCGACAAGATCAACTGGAAAATCTCCGCTCCGCTGTTTCAGCGCGGTTTTGCGTCGAGGATAGAATTCTGAGGTCACTCAGGAAATTGGAAAAAGCCGCTTAAACTACATAGCACGGCTGGCATAGAGCTGTCCGCAGGCCGCGGCAATATCTGTTCCCTTACTGCGCCGCACGGTCACGGCAAATGGCGCCCGATAGACCGTCTGGATGAAAGCGTTCAGGTGTTCCTCGGATGGACGGCGCCAGGGCGATTGCGGGTTTTCATTGAAGGGGATCAAATTGAGTTTACAGGGAATGGGGCTGAGCAATTGCACCAACCGCCGGGCATCCTCCAGACTGTCATTCACGCCGGCGATTAGAATGTACTCAAACGTCACGCGTCTGCGGGACTGGCGGGTATAATTCAGCGCCGCCTGGAGCAGAGCCGGAAGCGAGTATTGACGGTTGATGGGTAAGAGCTGGTCGCGCTGAGCGTCAGTCGTGGCATTAAGCGAAAGGGCTAATTTGAAGGGCTGATTTTCACTGGTAAAGCGCTCGATGCCGGGAATCAAACCGGCGCTGGAAATGGTAATGTGGCGGGCAGCAATTGCGGGTCCGGATTCGCTGTTGATAATCTGCGCGGCGTGAATGACGTTTTCGTAATTCAGAAAAGGTTCGCCCATCCCCATAAAAACGACATTGGTAACCGGTTGCGGGGCCGCCCGGCTGATAGTCAGCAACTGGTCAATGATCTCGCCTGCGCTGAGGTTGCGCCGGAAGCCCATCGCCCCGGTCGCGCAAAAAGCGCAGTGCAAAGGACAACCAACCTGCGTGGAGAGGCAGACCGTCCGGCGCCGTTCCTCGATCATATATACCGATTCGATGGCGAGTCCGTCATTGAGCCGGAACAGATATTTGACCGAGGCGTCACGCCTGGAATGAAGCGCGGTATACAGGTGGACGCAGTTCAGGTCGCAGTGAGCGTTTAATTTCTGGCGCAGGGTGGCTGAAAGGTTGGTCATCTGATCGAACGCGAGGGCATTTTTCTGGTAGAGCCACTGATAAATTTGACGGGCGGCGTAAGGCCGGGCGTCGAGTTCGGCCATGACCATCAAGAGTTCGTCAAGAGACATCCCTTTCAGCATGCGTTTTTCCATCGTGGTGACAAATTAGTATTAAAAACTATTTTTTATCAGGAAAAATTTGATTACACTTTCGCGTCATGAGACCGATCACCGGGAGTAACGCATGAAAGACTATTGCACCATCCGCATGGCCGTTCCGGATGATGGCGTTTGCCTCGCCGAATTCAACCGCGTCATGGCACACGAGACCGAAAATCGGGAATTGCCCGAGGCTGTGATCAGGGCGGGAGTAAGTCACCTTTTGGAGCATCCCGAATATGGCTTTTACCTCGTCGCTGTGGTGGGTGAACGCATCGCGGGCTGTCTGCTGGTCACCTACGAGTGGAGCGACTGGCGCGACGGACTGTTCTGGTGGATTCAGAGCGTCTATGTGCATCCTGATTTTCGGCGGCAGGGAATTTATCGTCGTCTGCATGCATTCGTCAGGGAACAGGCCCAGCAACGCGGCGGAGTTTGCGGCATCCGGCTGTATGTGGAAAAAGACAATCAGGCGGCGCAGAACGCCTATACGACGCTGGGCATGCTCAAAACGCCCTATCTGATTTTTGAGGAAATATTTAATAGGTAGGAATCAAGAGCCAAGACAAAATAACCAAGCTAAGTGTAATGGGAGACCTTTAATGAGTAAGATTAGAAGAGGAACACATTCGCGGGTCGTTTATTGGATAAAGATTTTGTGTCTGCCAGTCGCCTTGATGGCACTGATGGGGCTGAGCGGTTGTCCGGCGAAGCCGTTGTCGCCGCCGGTAGCCAGGATCGAGCCGCACGTGACGGTCATTCATGGTGACACCCTGACCGACAATTATTACTGGCTGAGGAACCGTGAAGATCAGACCGTAATTCAGTATCTCAAAGATGAGAACGCCTACACCGAATCGGTGATGCAACCGACGAAGAAAATGCAAAAGCGGCTTTATCGGGAAATGCTCAGGCGCATCAAAGAAACCGATCTTTCGGTGCCGGTCAAAGTGGATGATTACTATTACTACAGCCGCACCGAAGAGGGTCGGCAGTATCCGATATTTTGCCGCAAACACGGCAATCTTGAGGCTCCGGAGGAAATACTGCTGGACCAGAATAAATTGGCCGCCGGCCGCCAATATTGCTCGCTGGGCGCCTACAGTATCAGTCCCGATCATAAAATCCTTGCCTATTCTGTTGATTTCAGCGGTTCGGAAGAGCACACCCTGTTTTTCAAGAACCTTGTGGCCAATACACTATTGGCAGATACGATTGCGAAAACTTCGTACGGCGTCGAATGGAGCAACGACAACCAGACGGTTTTTTATACGACTCTCGACAGCATCAAGCGCCCCGATAAACTCTGGCGGCATTGTCTGGGCACTCCGGTGGCTGAAGATAAAATGGTCTTTCACGAACCGGACGAACGATACTATCTGAATTTGGAAAAGACACGCAGTCGCCGCTACCTGCTCCTGACGCTGGGGAGTCAGATTACCAGCGAAGTGCATTTTTTAGATGCCGACAACCCAACAGGCCAGTTCAGTCTGATTCAACCGCGGCAGATCGGGGTGGAATATTACGCCGATCATCACGGCAAGCAATTTTTTATTTACACCAACGAAAATGCGCGCAATTTCAAGTTGATGACGACTTCGGTCGAGACGCCCGCCAAAAAGTACTGGCAGGAAAAATTAGCCCATCGCCCGGAGGTAATGATTGATGGGATTGATCTTTTCAACCGGCATCTGGTGGTTTATGAACGCGCCCGGGGTTTACGGCAGATACGGGTGGAAAATCTCGAGACAGGTGCAGTGCACCAGGTTGAATTCCCCGAACCGGTGTACACCTGCAGTCCGACCGGCAATGAAGAGTACGTCACGACGACCTTGCGCTTCAATTATACCTCGCTGGTGACCCCGCGTTCGGTCTACGATTACGATATGGAAAGCCGTCAGCGTGAACTCAAAAAGCAGGACGAGGTTCTGGGCGGCTATCAGCCGGAAAATTATGTTAGTGAACGGGTCTACGCGCGGGCGAGCGACGGCCAGGAGATACCGATTTCGTTGGTGTTCCGTAAGGGCTTGGTCAGGGACGGTTCTCATCCACTTTATCTTTACGGCTACGGCGCTTACGGCAGTTCGTCTGAGCCGCGGTTTTCTTCGAACCGCCTGAGCCTGCTCGACAGGGGTTTTGTCTATGCCATCGCCCATGTGCGCGGCGGTGGCGAGCTGGGGCGGCAGTGGTATGAAGACGGCAAACTGCTCAAGAAACGCAATACTTTCACCGATTTCATCGCCTGTGCCGAACATCTGATAGCCAATCAGTATACGACAGCGGAAAAACTGGTCATCAACGGCGGCAGTGCCGGCGGTTTGTTGGTCGGGGCCGCAGTCACCATGCGCCCGGAACTCTTTAGGGTAGTCATTGCCGAAGTCCCGTTTGTGGATGTGCTTAACACAATGCTTGACCCCACTATACCATTGACGGTAATCGAGTATGATGAATGGGGCAATCCGGAACAAAAGAATTACTATGACTACCTTAAATCCTATGCGCCCTATGAAAATGTCCGGGCGGTCGCCTATCCGCATTTACTGATTACCGCCGGTCTGAACGACCCGCGCGTGGCTTACTGGGAACCGGCCAAATGGGCCGCCAGACTGCGCGCCCTGAAGACCGACCAGAATACTTTACTCCTGAAAACCGATATGGGCAAAGGCCACTTTGCGGCTACGGGTCGCTACGATTACCTCAAGGAAACCGCCTTTGAATACGCGTTTGTTTTTAAAATGCTTAACATTGCCGAGTAGCACCCCGAACTCAATGCCGCAAGGAGCAGTCTTATGTCGGTAACCGAAGAGAAGCAGGTGGCCTGCCCGCAGTGCGGACAGGAGCAAAGTATCACGCTCTGGAAATCACTAAATGTCGCCCAGAATCCGGAAGAGAAACCGCGGCTATACAACGGAGAAATCAATCTGTTGGTCTGTAACAAGTGCGGGCACAAGTCATTTGTACCCACGCCCCTGCTTTATCACGATCTCGACCGCCGCATCGCCGTCCAGTATTTTCCACCCGCCTACATCCGCCGTCCGGAGTTTATTCAGCAGTTCAACAGGGACGGCAGTTTCGCCCCGGGTGACGCGCTCCAGGTGGAGGTACCGGACTATCTGCGCCAGTTGCATATCGTATTCAATATGGACGAGCTGGTCACGTATGTAATTTTTCGGGACGTTTTGGCCGAGTACCATCAGACCGGTAAGGTGATGCTCAATTGAAACCGCGCCGCGTCCAGATAATTGCCCATCAGGGCGCCTCCGGGCACGCTCCTGAAAATACCCTGGCGGCTTTCGAGGAGGCAATTGCCCAGGGCACGGACTGGATTGAGCTGGACGTGCAACGGGTTGAGGATGAATTGTTTGTCATCCATGATTACCGGCTGGAAAGAATTACCGACATGAGTGGTGCACTCAACACAGTGCCGCTGGCAACCATCCGTCAGGCGCGGATCGCCGGCCGATATCCGATCGCGACCCTGCGCGAAGCCCTCGCGCTGATTAACCGCCGTTGCCGGGTCAATATTGAAATCAAAAGCCCGGCGACCGCTCTGCCTGTGATCAACTTGGTGGAAGAATTAATCGCCCGGGGCGGGTGGTCGTACAGTGATTTCATGCTTAGTTCTTTCAACCAGTATGAATTGCTGACCGCGCACCGAATACAGCCGCAGTTGGCCACGGGGGTGATTATCTATGGCTTGCCGTATGGCTTAGCCGAATTCGCCCGTCCTTTAGGGGTCGGGGCATTGGTGGAATGTATTGAGTTCATCTCGCCGGAGCTGGTAGAGAACGCTCACGCCGCAGGACTCGAAGTGCTCGTCTATACCGTCAATTATCCCGACGATATCGAGCGTATGGCAGACCTCGGAGTGGAGGGCCTCGTAACCAATTATCCGGCGCGGGCCAAGAAAATTGTTAGCAAAGGAGGTAGTAAATGAGCGGGCTGGGCAATGTGCTCTGGATTGTTTTAGGAGGCGGAATATTCATTTTCTTTTGCTATCTGCTGGGCGGCGTGATTTTGTGCCTGACGATTGTCGGTATCCCGTTCGGACTGCAGTGCATCAAACTCTCTGTGTTGGGCCTGATGCCCTTTGGACATAAAATTGTCTACAAGGCCTCCGCGCCCGGCTGTCTTTCGACACTCATGAACCTGGTGTGGTTATTGTTTGGTGGGTTGTGGCTGGTAGGAATTCATTTTGGTTTTGCCCTGCTCTGTGCCGTGACGATCATCGGCATTCCCTTTGCCAAACAGCACGTCAAATTGCTCTCCCTGGCCCTGACGCCCTTCGGCAGAGAGGTTTTACCGGAGGAATGAGCGAGGTTGTTACTTGAGCAACAAGCCGCACTTTTCGCCAGATTCGTCCGGTGTAGACAGTCGAAACAGGTAGAAGCCACTCGGCAATTCAGATGAAGGATGCCATTGGTAGCAATACCGACCGGGATCCATAGTTGCCGCGATGAGCTGGTCCACCTGATGACCAGCGAGGTCTAACACGACTAATTTGATCGCAGTGCGCTTAGACAGGGAAAAGTTGATCTTGGTAATACCGTTAAATGGATTGGGGAAATTTTGCTCGATCAGTCCATAAGATGAGCAGGGGCAAGACTCCCATGACTCCGGAAAATTTTTACAGATTTTTCGTCGTAACGGTTTTATATTAATCGCATGATGGAAAAAGAATGGCATAATCTGGCACATTTGACAGGCCGGCCGTTTACTATTTCTTCGGGAGGAAAGCGATGAACAATACCAAACCACGCAAGACGTTCGTTCTGGACACCAATGTCATACTGCACGACAGCTCGTGTATTTACAATTTTCAGGAACACGATGTGGTCGTGCCGATCACGGTGTTGGAAGAGCTTGACCAGTTCAAGATTGGCAATCAGACCATCAACTATCATGCCCGTGATTTTGCACGCACCTTAGATAATCTGAGTGGGGCCAAGCTTTTCGAAGGCGGGGTCAAGATCGGCCCCAGTCAGGGGAAAATTACCATCAAGCTGGAGCGCGAATTTCATCCCGCGCTGGCACTCAACTTTCGCCGCGATTTGGCCGATCATCACATCCTGAACATTGCCTTCTTTTTGGCTCAGGAGACGCGCGATCGGCAGGTGATTTTAGTTTCCAAAGACGTGAATCTGCGCATGAAGGCCAAAGCCATCGGCCTGACCGCTCAGGACTACTTCACCGACCATGTCAAAGACATCAGCGCCCTGTATCGCGGCAATCGTCTGCTGGAAGCCCTGCCAGACGAAATCATTGATACGCTCTACAGTCCACCCTACACTTACCGCGCAGAAAACATCGTAAGGGAACACACAGTCCAGCCCTGGGAATACCTGATTATGCGCAATCCCGCCAAATCGGTGCTGGCGACCTACAATCCGTTGGAAAACAAAATCGAACGAGTGGATAAGGTACCAGCCTACGGCATTACTCCGCGCAACGCCGAGCAGACCTTTGCCCTGAACGCCCTGTTAAATCCGGCGATCAAACTGGTTACGATCACCGGCAAGGCCGGCACCGGCAAGACGCTCTTGGCGCTCGCCGCCGCTTTGGAGGCGCGCAGTCACTATACCCAGATCTACATGGCCCGCCCGGTCGTACCGCTCAGCAACAAGGACATCGGTTTTTTGCCGGGCGACATTGAATCCAAGCTTGATCCCTACATGCAACCGCTGTTTGATAACCTGGGCGTCATTCGCAACCAGTTCCCGGAAACCAACCCCAAGCATAAGCGCATCAACGAACTATTGGAAGAGGAAAAGCTGGTGATCGCCCCGCTGACCTATATCCGCGGGCGGAGTCTGGTGAAAATCTTTTTCATTGTGGACGAAGCTCAGAACCTGACTCCACATGAAATCAAGACCATCATCACGCGCGCCGGCGAAGACACCAAGATGGTCTTTACCGGCGACATCTACCAGATTGACCACCCCTACCTGGACATCCATTCCAATGGATTATGCTATCTGATTGACAAAATGCGCGGGCAAAAACTATACGCGCACATCAATTTGGAAAAAGGCGAGCGCAGTGAATTGGCGGAACTCGCCAGCAACCTGTTGTAGTCGAGCCGCGCGGATCAGATTTTTTTGGGCTGGTACTGCCGGTTCCAGTCGGGAAGGGTTTTGATAATGACCACCAGGGCGCCAACCGTGCTCAGGGCTATAACAGGCGGCTTTCCTCCAAAGACCGAAAAGAGCCCGACCATCAGCAACATGGCCAGAATGGTAGTGCGGGCGCGATGGAAATGAATCACAAACAGCATCAGCGCATAAAACACCAGCACAACCCCGACCACTTTCAGCGTCAACAGCGGATGCAAAAATATCAGCGAGCCAAAAGTTGTGGACAGTCCGATACCGCCCCGGAAACGAATATAGACCGACCAGTTGTGGCCGATGATGGCTGACATACCGGCGATGGCCGAAAGCCAGGCATCCGCAAATAGTCGCCTGACGACGGCGACCGCCAGCACTCCCAACAGGACATCAATGACTGCGGTCCAGATCCCGGCCGCTACTCCCGCGGTGCGCAGGGCATTGGTGCCGCCCGTGTGTCCACTACCCTCCTCGTAAAGCTTCACGCCCTTCTTCAGGCGGACGATAATGACGCCTGTCGGCACGGCGCCGATAAGATAACCAATTAAGCCGCTGATCAAATATTGCCAAAGCATTGCCACCTCCGGTTTACGCGGTTTGCATAATGACCCTCAATTTTACGGGCTAATATACTTTAAGGCAATGCCTTTCTAAGCAGACGGCGCCTATGCGTCGCCGGAATATTCTCCCAGACCCAGCTTGCGGAGACATTTCAGCATCACGCCCATGATATCCGGACGCCCCAGCGGTTTGTACAGATAGGTGTAGGCCCCGGCGCGGAGCGCCTGCTCCAGAAGCGATTCGTTGCGAAAACCCGAAATCATCACCGCCATCAGTTCCGGCTGGATTTTGCGCAATTCAATCAGCAGTTCCAGGCCGTTCATGCCGGGCATGAACAGGTCAATGAAGGCAATCGGAAACTTATCCTGATGGGCGGCACGCACCGCATCGGAACCATTATTGAACGGGACGATCCTAAAGTTGGTTTGGGCGAACATTTCCTCAAAAATTTCCAGGATGGCCTGGTCATCGTCAACCACCATGATCGGTAAAGGGGCTGATTCAGTCATTTTTTCCTCTCCTTCGTGGATGAATTGCTTTTTTCCTCCATTTTATGCACTTTCTGCTGGGCCTCCGGCGAAAGGATGTTTTCCGGCTGGAACTGCTGGCGGGCCAGCTCGTCCGTGATGATCCGCGGGTTAATGAAAACCACCAGTTCCGTTTTGACTTTCTGGTCTACCTTACTGCGGAAGAGCACGCCAATCAGCGGAATGGCGCCGAGCAAAGGAACCTTGCTGATCGTCCTGGTGTTGGATTCGCGCATCAACCCGCCGATGACGATGGTTGCATCATTTTCGATTTTGACCGTTGTATTGGCCATGCGGCGGGCAATGATGGGTATGCCGTCGGGAGTTTGACCGTTCTGAAAGTCGGCGTTGGGAGTGATTTCGACCGTAATGGTCTGGTCGTTGTTGATATGCGGTTTGACCGAAAGTTTAATGGTTGCCGCCTTGAACTCGTAGGAGGTGATGCCATACTGATTGAGCACCTTGTAGGGGATCTGGTCGCCAACCTCGATAACCGCCTCCTTGTTATCGAGGGTGATCAGATACGGTCGCGAGAGGATATTGACTTCCTTGTCGGTTTGCAGGGTGCGCATGACGGCGTCAAAACTCTTGGAAATGATTCCGATCCCCAATCCGCGCCCCAACGGCAAGCCGATCCCGAGCGGCTGATTATCATTGTCATAGTAGCTAGGGTTGGGATTGGTGGCGCGCAGGTCGAAGCGGGTGGCGACACGATCGCCCCTGCTTAGCCAGCGGGGTTTTTTCCAGAGCCATTCCAGTCCGGTTTCGTTATCCTTCGCCAGTGAAATTTCCACGATGGCGGCCTGGATATAGATTTGGGGTGTGGGTTTATCCAGCTGTTTGACCAGCTCTTCCAGGCGAGTCAAAACCTCGGGATTTTCCCTGAGGACGAGGGTATTGGTGCGCTCATCGGCAATTACAACGCCGACCCCGGGTGTAACGATCCGCGTCAAAACATCCTGCAATTCCCGGGCTTTGGCATATTGGCACTGCATGCTCTTGAGGATGGTCTGGCGCTGGATTTTACGGATGTCGGCCACCATATAAATATCAGTGCCCTCAATCGGGCGATAGCCGAGGGCGTTGGAATTCATGATGGCGGTAATGGCTTCTTCGGCGGAGACGTCGTTGAGATTCAGGGAAATTTTACGCTCCTGAATTTCCGGGTCGGCCACAAATTTCAGTCCGGTTTTTTCGCTCAGGATTTTCAAAACGTTGCTGAAAGAAGCGTCTTTCAGGTTGATCGTGATCAGCCCTTCTTTCAAAACCCCGGCGGGTTGTTGCGGATAGGCAATCTGGCAGAGTAAAACCAGGATGATTATTAAACGGGTATGGTTTATCGACATCTTGAGCTCCTATCTTGGTTCAGGGACATTTAAAACATACTCCTGCCCGTCGGCACTTAGCAGGACGGATTCGCGGAGGATTTTTTCGATGCGGAAACCCTGCACGATGTCACCCGAATAATACACGTCACCGTTGATGATGACGGAAGGGGTTGTGGCATCATAAACTATCCCGAACAGTTTCAGACCGGCCAGAGAGCGTCGCGACGGTACCGGTGGGCCGGTCGGCTGAACGGGCTTGGCATTAATTTTCTGCCGCGTCTTGGGGTCAGGAACAGGTTTGGGTAAATTGAACTGGAAAGGATCCCGCACTGCTTGGTGCGCCGAAGGATTTTCGGCCAGCGAGTCGGTCGTCGTTGAATCTATCAGGCTACCGCCGGACAGGACATTTTTAATAATGCCTTCCAGATGATCAATATCCTTGATGGGAATAACGGTGAACTGCGACGTCCCGGTAGGCTTCGAATTTGGGACGAGAAGCATAATTCCCACGACTCCCAACAGCAAAATTAAACTAACCAGTACGACGATTTTCTGCTTGTCGGACATATTCATCCCTGGATGCTGAAAAGCTGCAGGTTGATCAGATGCTGAAGCGGGTCGGCGGACTGGGCGCTAATCTCACATTTTTCCACCAGAAGCCAGGCGTCGCTTTGCTCGAGGAGTTCCAAGAAACTCAGCAACTGAGGATAAGTTGAAATCAGGCGCAGATTAAGTGGCAGGCGGGTGTAGCCCGGCAGGATGTTCTCGCGGGCAGGTTGCGGGTCGATAGACTGGATTTTGACGCCGGAACTCAGGGCGGCACGATTGAGTTCATTGAGCAGGCGAGGCAGGTCACCGGCCTTGAGGCACCGCTGTTTGAATTCAGTGGCCAGGGCGGTGCTGGCCGCCAGGTCTTTTTGGAGGAGGGCTAAAACATTTTGGACGTCCGTGGTCCGGATTTTTAAATAAATTTCGTCCAGTGATCCGCGTTGTTTTTTTAGGGCGGCATATTCGCGCACCTGCGGCTGGATGATCAGCAGATTGCCGGCAACGAGCGCCGCGGAATAGATGAAAATGGCCAGCAACATCCAGTGCAGTTTAATGGTACTGTGTAAATAAGTTACAAATTTGCGCATTTAATAAGCTCCGAGCGTAAACACCAGCGCCTGACCGGCGCCCTTCTTGCCGATTCTGTTTTGCAGTAATTCCAGCGACTGAAAATATTGCATAAAGGCGGCATTCTTTTCAAGATTCAGCTTGAACTGTTCAATGCTGGTCAGGTCTTGTGCGCGGGGATTGATGGGCATATAGCCGACCAATTTCAGGCGTTCCGCCGGGCGGCCCTTCGGTGGAAGGGTATTGATGGAGATCTCTTCGAGACGAATATTGCCCGGCAATGCTCCGGACAGGGCGAGGAGTTTTCTCTGCCAGACCAGGGGGCGGTGCAGGCTCTGACGGTAAATATTGATTTTTTGATCAATCGCCTGGCGCTCCGCGTATAGTTTTTCGATGACCATTAATTTGGGCTTGAGCAGGTCGAGCTCGTTCTGAACCTTCTGGATTTCGCGTCGGTAGAGTTGCGCCATAAACAGGTTGATCTTGACGGTATTAAGCAGGGCAAAAAGCGAGAAAAGCCAGACGGCGCTGTAAGCAAAAATAATATAGAAACGCAGTTTGCGCTGTTTGCGTCGGAGACCGGCGGTGCCCAATAGATTCATTTGCAGGTCATTCATAATTCCTCCTGCAAAGCCAGGCCCAGCGCGGGAGCCAGAAATGGTCCCAGCGCTTTAACTTCCGCCGGACTAAGGCCATGGGTAAAGTAGTTATCAAGTAGTGGATTCCAGAGCCGCACGGGTACTTTGAGCAGGCTGGCCAGCTGATAATCGAGGCCTTTCAGCAGGGCGCCGCCGCCGCATAACCAGATTTCGCCCAGCTCCTCTGCGCCGAAGTTTATGCGGTAGCTGATATCCAGGTCGTGAATAATCACGGCGAGCCGGCTGGCTAACGTTTCTGCCTCTGTTTCCCAGTCCACCGGCGTTCCCGCCGTGACAGCAGGGTCGGATTGCGCGGCGATTTTTTGCTGTTCGGCATTGGCAAAGGAGGTATGGAAACGTCTCTCCACGGCCCCGGTGACTTGATTGCCACCCAATGCGATGGCGTTGAAGGATGGACGATGAGTTTCATCCATTAAATTAAAGGTAGTGCGCTCGGCGCCGATATTGACCAACATGACCGGTCGGGAGTTTTTGGGAGGATGGGCTTTCTGCCAGAGAGTGTTGAGCGCCAGCTGATCGATTGCCACAATCTCAGCCTCCAGTCCGGCGCGGGTCAGAATTTCCTGATGCCGGTTGAGATCGTTACTTTTAGTCACGCCGACGAGCAGGGTTTGTTTTTTCAATTGCCGATCGATGGCGAGTACGATGTAGTCGAACTCTATGGCATCGGTTTCATAAGGCAGACCACCGGTCAGGTTGAGTCGAATGGCGGTTTTGAGCTCGCCGTCGGCCAGGAGGGGCAATTCAATGACCCGCATGTGGGTCGAGGGTGTCGAAAGAATGGTGCGCACGCGCCGCCCGCCGATTCTGAGGGTGCGCAACAGCTGCACAATTAAGGTCACTGTCAGATCATCGGGACGTGCGACCCGACCGGTCTGATAGATGTCAATCATTTTGACGAATTCGATCTGGCGAGGATTCTTTTCCTGTACCCCGACCAGTTTAATGACGTTACAGCCGAGGTCGAGTACGATTCGTTTGGATTCCCGGAAAAGCATCTTAAACTTCATCCTGTTCTGCGCCACGTCCCGGCGACCGGCAATTTACGCCAATCGTAATTTTCGGCACCCGGAAAACCGGGCGGATAGTGATAATAGCGGGGACTGTCGCCGTCATCGATGTCCACGCCGCTTTTCAAAATCACCTTGTTGGCAACAATCGGCCCGCTGATCAGTTTGCCTTTGAAGAGGACGAAACCAGAAGAGTAGACCATCCCATTGATCGTCAACTGCGGTGTGCCGCTCACGTCGGCTTCGGTCTGGGCGGTGTCGGCGGCGATTAGTGCGGGATAATAAAGATTGGTGTCCGGCATTTGCTGGGCGGTGATTGTTACCTGGCCAATAAACTTTATACCGCCGGTCACGATCATTGTACCATTCAGGGCTGTTCCGTTTTTCATGGTGACCGATCCGTCCACAAAATGGATACCGTCGGGCATAGTTCCATCAAACGTCTGATCGTCATTGTAAATGTAATTCGCCCGGGAGTAATAGTAATTCAGATCGGGCGCGGGAATGGAGCCGAACCAGGCGATACCGTGTCCGTCGAGACAGGAAAGGTAAAAATTACTCGTGTCGAGCTGATTTTGGTAGACGACAATGTGGTTGAAGGGATGGTCTTCAAAGACATTGACCCGCACGGTCCGGGTCACCTGACCCGCCCGACCGGTAGCGGTCAGAGTCTGATTGATGGAATCATACAGGACGGTCATCTGCTCGTCGCTGAAATTACACAGGTGATCCGCACCGTGATTCAGGCGCCAGAAACCGATACTTAGTCCGCTTTCAGCCAGAAAAAAAGCTCTATGGCGTTGAATCTGACGAACCCCAGATTGTCCCTCCAATGCGGATAGCGATAAAAAGGCCGTCCCGGTTATTGTGAGTACCAGGAAAAAGATCAGCACCATGCCCAGAACGCTGCCATTTTCGTTATCCACCAGACAGGACATCTATCGCCCCAAAATCAAATACCAGTGAATTAAAGAGTCGCCGCCTACCTGCGCTATCCAGGCTCCGGCGATCAGAAACGGAGCGTAAGGCAGGTGGCCTTTAAGCTGCAGGCGACGGGTGGCGATTAAAATCAGCCCAACCAGACTCGCCAGTCCGAAGCTAATGAACAGGCCGACTGACCCTAACGGTGCGCCTAACCACAATCCGACCAAGCCGGCGAGTTTAATGTCGCCTCCACCAAGGCTGGCCTGTTTGAACAACCAATTTCCCACCAGCGCACTTAGGTATAAAAGTCCACCGCAGAGGAATGCCCCAAACAGTGCCGCCCGGTAACCCGCAAAACCGGTTAGGGCTTCCCAAAGCACCACCAGCCCCATTCCCAATAGGAGCAGGCGATTGGGAATTATCTGATGTTCGAGATCGATAAAAACAATCGCTAACATCAGCCAATTCAATGCGGCGAAAATTCCGCCTGCAACGGATACCCCATAACGCCGAATACCATACAGCGAAATTGCGCCAGCAACTGCTTCCACGATGAAGTAGCGCCAGGTAATCGGGCGGTGACAGTAACGGCATCTGCCCCGCAGAGCCAGAAAACTGAACAGGGGCAGGTTGTCAGCGACCGCCAGTTGGTGACCGCAGTGCGGGCAGTGGGAGCGCGGTGTGCTGAGAGAGAGGCCTCGCGGCAGACGATAGATGATCACATTGACGAAACTGCCGAAGATCGCGCCAAGGTAAAATAACAGTAAAGTCCAACAGAGCTTTTCCATATTAGTTCCGAAAAAAATAGCGGTTCTGAGATGTCAGCCGCAATTCCGCCCGTTGCAGGGACAGGCTCAGGTTGATGTAGCGTTCATTGCCCGGGCTGGGGTCGCGATGAAAACTCAGCGTGTCCACCACGTTACGGACCAGGCGCTGAGGTGTTCCGCCGAGCGCTGTTCGCACGAAATCATGCCCCCCTTGATAAAAAATTGTCGTTGTCCCGCTCGGGCTGGAGACTTTAAGGCAATGACCGCTGGTGACCGTCGGACCAGTCAGATAGGTGGAAGAATCGGCGTAAATGTCGGAGCCGCTGGCACGTCCATCCCGGATGCAGGTTCCCACAATTTCGGCGATAAGAGACAGGTCGCGCTGTAGATCCGCCTGACGATTGCCACGCGAGAAATGGCGGTTGGCGGTGATGATCAAGAGACCGGCCGTCAGGGCCAAAATGCTTGAAATGCACAGCGCAATGGCCAGCTCCACCAAAGTAAAACCGGATTGCGACAGCGTGAATTTCATTGCATATAGTCCTCATCCAGGAACAAAGTCAAACTGACGCCTTCGGGCGGAGCGCCAATCCAGTTGATAGTGGTGGTTACCATTTTATAGTCCAGCGGATTGGCATCCTTATCACCGCCGCCCGAACCGTCAAACATGTCGTCGATGTTGGTAACAATCGTAGTGCGGGTGGCGTTACGGGAGTTCAGGAAGATTGGGGTGTCGGTCTCGTTCAGGCTGTCAGCCAACTGAGCATAAGTAAATCTTCTGGCCGTTTCAAGACGTTGTTCAGCGGCGAGCACGGCCAGGCGGTGCATCGCGGTGCTATCCAGACGCGCCCGGCCGCCGATAAAAAATTGCATACCGCCCAATAGCACAACCGTCATGACCAGCATAGCGATCATGTTTTCAGCCAGGGTGGTGCCGCTCTCATCAGCCAAGAAGTTGTGGAAGATCCTGTTCAATTTCGACCTCATTCGGGGGCGGGGAGACCAAGCCCCCCGCCCTCCAAATCGGGAATTAGATTCCACCGGCGAAATTGCCATTGTGATCGAGGGTGCGATCATTCCCAGCTCCGAAAATCGCATCCTTCGTGCACTTGATAGTGTACGTCGAATCGTCGGAAGTGAGGGTGTAGTCAGAAGCGACGAAATACTTGCCGTTCAGGTCTTCGGCACTGATGTCCAGTCCGGAGACGGCCGTCACGGCGGTTCCAGCCGCGGCTGTCGGATAAACGCTATTGCCAGCGTAGTAAACCCGTAAAGCCGTGCGGACAGTCCCTAACGCCGCGTCGCACTCGCTCATCTTGGCTTTCTTGATGTTCGATTGATAGATCGGGACCGCGACGGCGGCTAAGATACCGACGATCACGATGACAATCATCAATTCGACCAGGGTGAAACCTTTTTCGTTGTGCATGAACCTTTTCATTTGGTTGCCTCCTTTGCTTAGCCTGTCGGCGGACGCTTGCCGGTTCGACAGGGTTTGTTTATGTTGTTAACCACCGATTGCTCCAGACATTTGAAAGATGGGCAGATAAAGCGCAATGACTACCACCAGAGCGAGAACCCCCAAACCTATCATCAGCACGGGTTCGATGATGGCGGTCAGACTGTCAATCATGCCATTCAATTGCCGTTCATAGAATTCCGCTACCTTATTGAGCATCGTCTCAAGCGCTCCGGATTCCTCCCCGACCGCGATCATTTTGGTCATCATGGGAGGAAAGAGCGGATGATTTTCGAGCGACCGGGCTAACGAAGCTCCACCGGTCACACCTTTCTTGACCTGCTCCGCGATTTCCTGAATGACTAAATTGTTGGTCGTTTCCGCGGCAATGCTCAGAGCGTCCACCAGGCCAACCCCATTTTTCGTCAGGGTGCCTAATGTTTTTGTGAAGCGGGCGATGGTGGACTTCAGGACCATCTTGCCGATGACGGGCAGTTTGAAATAAAGTTGATGCAGGAAACGCCGCCCGTTGGGTTTACTGGTGAAAATTTTGAAACCGACCACCAAACCAGCCAGCAGGCCGACTTCAATCAGAAAATTGCGTCGAAAGAAATTGCTGACGGCCAGAATGACCAGGGTCGGTCCGGGCAGTTGCGCGCCGAAACTTTCAAAAATATCTTTGAATTTGGGTACCAGCCCGAAAATAACCGCCGAAACCACCAATCCGAAGAAAATCAGAATAAAGCGCGGATAAGAGGACGCCGATTTGATTTTGCGGTCAATTTTGTCTTTGTCTTCGATATAAGTCGCCAGTTGTTCCAGGATGCCACTCAGATTGCCACTGGCTTCGGCGACCTTGACCATGGAAATTGCAATATTGGGGAAAACGTGAGGGTAGCGCGCTAGAGCGAAGGAGAAGTTGATGCCGCCCTCCACGTTTTCCCGGACATTGCGCAGGATGTCGCGCAAGTATTTATTCTCGGCTTGGTCGGTCAGAATGGAAAGTCCGTCCACCAGTTGCACGCCCGCATCTACCATCGTGGCTAATTGACGGAAAAAGACGACCAGGTCTTCCGTTTTGACTTTGCTGGAGAGTCCCAGTTTGGAACGGGCCAACCCTTTTTCGGTTTTGATTTTATCGGCCAGGCGCTCCGCCGAGATGATGGTAATGGCCTGTTTTTTCAATTGCGTCGCCAGAGCGAAAGAACTGTCGGCTTCCGCTGTGCCGCGAATTTTTTTGCCGTTGCTGTCAATCGCGATGTAATTGAAATAAGTCATTTCAGATAATTCTCAGGATTTCGTCAATTGTCGTCAGCCCGTCGCGGACTTTTTTAAGGCCGTTTTGCAGTAGGGTTTCCATACCGATGCGTTGTCCCATGTCCTTGAGTTCAGCTTCAGCGGCATTGGCGATGACGAGGTCTTTGATTTCGCGCGCCAGTAGGAAAAATTCGTAGATGGCGATTCGTCCCCAGAAACCCGAACCCCCGCAGTGTTCGCAACCGCGACCATGATAGAAGCTGATTTCTGCAGGATTTACCTGCAAAGCCCGCAGGCGCGTCCGGATTTCCTCGTCCGGCGTGTAAGGCTCCTTGCAATGCAGGCAGATGCGCCGCGCCAAACGCTGGGCAATGATGAGCGATAATGCCGAACAGATCAGGTATTTGTCAATGCCCATGTTCAGGAGCCGGATGATGGTCGCAACGGCGTCGTTGGTATGCAGGGTCGAGAGTACCATATGCCCGGTCAGCGCGGCCTTTATGGCGATCTCGGCGGTTTCCGAGTCCCGGATTTCACCGACCATGACAATGTCGGGATCCTGTCGCAGGATCGAGCGCAACCCGGCGGCAAAGGTCAAACCAACCTGCGGCCGGGCTTGAATTTGGTTGACCCCTTTCAGGCGATATTCGACCGGATCCTCCACGGTAATGATGTTTTTTTCGGGCGAGTTGACAAAATTGAGGGCTGAATAGAGCGTCGTGGTTTTACCACTGCCAGTCGGGCCGGTGACCAAAACCATGCCATGGGCCTGTGAGAGAACCTCCTTGAACTTCTGCATCAGGACTGGCTCGAAGCCGATGTCATCAATATTCAGCGAGATACTGCCCTTGTCAAGAACCCGCATGACGATTTTTTCGCCGTAGATTGTGGGTAACGAGGAAATGCGGATGTCAACCTGACGCCCCATGATTTTTATTTTGGTGCGACCGTCCTGTGGCACGCGCCGCTCGGCAATATCCAGCCCCCCTAAAATTTTAATTCGGGAGATAATCCCCGCCTGCATCTTCTTGGGTGGTGGCGTTATTTCCCGCAACATGCCATCAATCCTAAAACGCACCTTGAGTTCTTTTTCCTGCGGTTCGATGTGGATGTCGCTGGCGCGATCCTGAATTGCCTGCAACAGCATCAGATTGACGAATTTGATTGCCGGGGCATCTTCGGCCTGGATACGGAGAAGATCCGCATCAGAGTCTTCAGCTTCGTCTTCCTGATCCACTTCAAAATCCACCAGCTCACGCATGCTCTCCTCCAGGTCGGTGCGGCGAGAGTAGAGCTTCTCGATCGCCGATCCCAATTCATCGAGCGGCGTGTACGAAACCTCAAGGTGGTAACCGGTTTTCATACGAATGGTTTCCTTGGCAATCGCATCAAAGGGGTTAGCCATGGCAACCGAAACCGCGTTGTCTTTAAGGGCGGTCGGCAACAGGCCGAAGAAACGCGCATACTCTTCCGGTATCAGAGATACGACGCTGGGATCTATGAAACCCAACGTCTCTATCCGGGTTTGCGGAATATGCTCGAGTCGAATAAAATGTTCCAGACGGCGGCGCCGCTCATCCAGCGGGAGAGTGGATGCTTCCACCGTGACCGGGGGTTGAGCCGGTAAATTCGGTGTGGCCGGGTCAATGGAATTTTTGTTGTTGCGGTTAAATAATTGCATTGCGAATATTATAAAGTCAAATGCTGTACCAGAGCGGCTCATTTAATCCCAATACGCTGATAATCAACTGTTTAACGACAATATCACTTATTATGAAGAAAACGGTGGTGTCGCCAATCAACGACACATGCTGATCGTCGATTGTCGCCTGCTTACGGGCAGTGTCGCTTGAAAGCGACGGTGTCGTATTTGAGTGACACCCCGGTCAATTCAGGGGTTGCGTCGCAATCCGAGTTTTTTTATTTTCACGTGCAGGTTTTGGCGGGGAAGTCCGGCAATCTGGCTGGCGCGGGTAATATTCCATCCGGTCTGGTCCAGGACCGCCCGCAGGTATTGTTTCTCGAATTCTGTACGGGCGACATTAAGCGGAAGACTTACCGATGTTAGGTTTTGGCCAGAGGATTGAAGAGCAGAAATTGTTTCGGGCAGATCATGGGGAGAGATTACTTTATTTTCGTTGAGCGCGACAGCGCGTTCGATGATATTTTCCAGTTCCCGGATATTGCCCGGCCAGGCATATTCGAGGAGCAATTTCAGGGCCTGGTCGTCTATACTTTGGATCGGTTTATTCAGGGCTTGAGCGTATTTTGCGATGAAGTGTTTGCACAACAGAGGTAAATCGTCCAACCGTTCCCGCAGGGCCGGAATGAAAAGGGTGATCACATTCAGGCGGTAGAAGAGGTCATCGCGGAATTTTTTCTGTCTGACTTCATCGAGCAGGTCTTTATTGGTCGCTGAGATGATGCGCACATCGCTTCTGATTGTTTCGGTGCCGCCGACGCGCTGAAAACTGCAGTCCTGCAGGACGCGCAACAGGCGAACCTGCAAAGCTGGGCTGGTCTCTCCGATTTCATCCAGAAAAAGGGTTCCGCCGTGGGCTTCTTCAAAAACGCCTTTCGTGCGTTTAAAGGCTCCCGTAAAAGCCCCTTTTTCGTACCCAAAAAGCGTCGATTCCAACAGGGATTCCGGAATACTGCCGCAGTTGATGCTGATGAATTTATTTTCGGCCCGGGAACTATATTGGTGAATGGCCTGCGCAATGACCTCTTTGCCGGTTCCGGTTTCGCCAATCAGCAGGATGGTCGTATTAAGCGGGGCAATTTTTTCGATCATACGGTAGAGTTCCTGCATTTTAGGACTGTTGCCGACGATGTTCTTGATACGGGTTTTAAAGTCGAGCCGACTCTTTAAGTAGCGATTCTCCTCGCGGAGCGCCTTGTTGCCGAGCGCCTTGTGGATAATAGTTTTGATGGTAGCGATATCATAGAAGGGTTTGGTCAGATAATTTTCCGCGCCCTCTTTGATGGCATCCACAACCGTGGCAATGTCGCTTTGGGCCGTCGCCATGATAATGGTGGCGCCGGGGTCGAGAGCGCGTAGTTCCCGGAGTAAATCTAAACCATTCCAGTCGGGCAGGTTGATGTCCAGAAGCACTAAATCGGGCAGGTTTGCGCCGTAACTTTCCAGAGCATCTCGGCCGGTATGTGCGGTACTAAAAGCGTACCCTTCGTCGGCTAACGCTTCCCGGAGGCTTTCACAGACCGCCGGCTCATCATCTACAATCAGGATTTTCGTTGGGGGCATCGGCAATACCCAGGCTTTGATTGGAGGGGAAAACGATTTCACAGACCGTACCGCCGGCAGGTGCCTTCTGTAAGCTAAAGTGATTCAGGTATGGGGATAAATAATTGTAAGCTCGTAAAAAATCATCGATTGGTGCTTTGATAGATAGTGTCTCGGTCCGTCCGGATAGCAGCCACTCTTCAAATTGAGCGCAGTCACCGGCGGTGATTACCTGACCGGTTCCTGCCAAAGTCAGTACGACTGCCGGACCATGACAGCTGGTGCGGATATCCAAATTTCTGACGGGATTGTCTTTCATTTCGGCCACCAATCCGTGGATCACAGCCAATATTCCCTGGGATACAGCAAGGTAGGGGGCTTTAATACAGGGCAGGCTTTCCTGGAGATCAGTTGAGCGAATAATGCGATGTTTGAAGAAGAGGTCGGCTTCGAGGTAGGTTAGCTCGGCATTAATGATGTTGTTCAGACTCAGCAGGCGCGCGGCAGGGTCGGCGGATTCGTTCAGGCGGATGGCTAAATTGCCGATAATTTTTTCGATGCGACTGATATTCTCGAGCAAGGTACCGAAGACGGGATTTTCCGGATTCTTGGCCTGCAAAATCTGGGTACGCACCTTGATGATTGTCAGCGGATTGCTGATATTGTGCACAATCCCGGCGACCATATCCTTGAGAGGGTAATAGCTCTCTTCCGGTTCTCCGGAAGTCACCTCAAAATTGTTCCAGATCTGAGCGTCCGACATTACGATGCGTTTTTTATACTGTACTCTGGTTACTACCCGAATAAACCAGATTTTTTACTAAATCACCGCCGGCTAAAAGCCGTCCCCTTTAAAGATGTTATTCGAATTCATCCCAGCTGAGCTGGGGGATATAATAGCTGATTTTGGCGTTGGTTGGTATACTGATCGTGCATTCGAATGGAAAAGATTGTCCCGGTTCAATCGTGGCGTCCGTCTGAACTCCGGTAACGAACATATGGAAGTTGCCGGCGACGACCACCGAGTCGGTCGCGATCATACGCGTCCCCTCATCGAAAAGTTGAAACCGTATCATGGGAAAATCGGCGCGCCGTAAGCCGTCGTTCTTGATTCGTCCGGAATAGGTAATTTTGTCTTCAAATACCTTGGGAATGACCGGCCCGTCCAGAATGCACTTGGCCCGGGGCTTTTCGGCTTCCCGGGAGAGCTTGACCTCGTTTTTAGAAATGGTCAACTGCCCGATGATCGTCTGAACGATTATTTTATCCAGGTCTTCATGAATAATTTTACCTTTGACGACCGTGCCATTTTTCAGGACGATTTCATGGGATATCTCGGGCGCCTGCACCAGTTTGTTGATTTCCTTACGGATTTCCGGTACAGAAGTGCGCACTTCCAATTCCCGGATTTTCTGGCGCAGGTTGGCAAGCTCCTTGCGCAAATCCTCGATGTTTTTATCCACCTCGAAGAATTTTTGGGTGGAAGTACTCTTGGCTTTAGCTTGCTGAGTATAAGCGGCCGTACCTAAAATCAGTACAGAAAGCAGGACTCGGGAAAGATTTTGTAGTTTCATTCCATCACCATCGCTTTCAGCTGGGCCTTACGGGCAGCCTGGCGCAATTGGTTGAAAGGCGCCGCTCCTCCGGTCTCGCTGGCCAGTTTGCTCATTTCGTCGAATAACACATAATTGCCGGGGTCTTCCATTAGCCCGACCAATTGAGTGAAAACTTCCGGATTCTTGAATTTCCCTAAGGCCAAAAGCGATTTTTTACGCGTGGCCAGCGGAAAGTCGGCGCTTTTGACAATTTCTACCAGAGCAGGAATCACTGCCGGATCGGAATAATCTCCCAAAGCGCGGGTCAGGGTTTCGACCAGCACAAAGTATTCTTCCCGGCTTTTGTTGAAAGTTTCCAGAAGGGCGAGAATTACACGCTCTTCTTTGACCCCCTCGATGGAGCGTACGGCGAAATCCCGAAGCTCGAGCTGTTTTTCGGGGTCGCCTAACATCTCGATGAAAGCGGAGGTGACCAGCGGATTTTGCTTTTTCCCGAGCAGTTCCAGGGCCAAGGAACGTACCGAAAGGCGGACGCTGTTGTCCTTGGCGATGCTAATCAGGATGGGGATGACGCGCTCGTCGGCCATCGAACCCAGGATTCGGGTCAGCGATTCCTGCATCCAGACATAATTTTCTTTTTCGGACTGATACAGGCTCAGAATCTGCTCGATTTGCAGGGTGGCGTCCAGGGTTTGCAATTTGCCCATGACGTTGGTGCGGAAATCCACATACTTTTTCTGTGCCGCGGTGATACCGCCGACCATTGCCGCCACATTCTCCGGCGTAGGATGATCCAGTAAGGCGTTGGCGGTAGCGGTGAGCAGAGCATAATTCAAACCAACGGACTGGTTCATGAAATCGTGCATGATCTTCAGTGCATCCGGATGCTGAGTCTGTGACATGACCTGCAGGGCGGCGATGCGGGTTTCCATCGGTTGAATCGGGTCCTTGTAGATGGCGATCAGGTCTTCGATCGTTTCGAGTTTGCCCTTGTTATAATCTACCCGGAGTTTTTCGATCTCTTTGGTATCAACGGTGGCAACCTTGGAGGCGCAGGCTCCGAGTACCAGAAATCCCAGGATGGGTGCGAGTTTTAAGGATACTTTCATAGAACCCTTCAGCGTTACGTTATTGCTGGTGATTTTAGAATATCCTGTATTTTAAGTCAAGGAAAAATTCGGATTTTTTAAATTTTCTGGCTTGCGAGGGCTTCCCCAGTAAGCCAAATTGAGGTTGTCTCCATCGAAATACCCGAAGGAAAAATACCTGATCCAATCACCGAGATTGAGAAATACATTGCGCTCTTCACGATAAACAGTAGGCAGATGGAAATGCCCTGTAATGACGTGCTGGAAGCCGTCGGCGAACAGGCTTTGGCCATAATGGATGAGCGCCTGGCGTTCCGCCTCGTCCTCTTCCGGAGGGCGCAGGTTCAGGCGCCGGCTCCTGGAAGAGATAAAGCTCCCAAACCGGTAAGCGACGTCGGGATGCAGGAACCCGAAAAGCCGGATCGCCAACCGGCTGCGCATGATTGTGCGCCAGCGGCGGTAACCGCTTTCTTCGGGTAAAATACCGTCGGCGTGAGTGATAAAAAAACGTCTGTTATGGATGACAGTGTCCAACGATTGTGAATGTACGCTGATGTGCAATTCGGTGCTGAAGAAATCTTTCATCCAGTAATCGTGATTTCCGCCGATGAAATGCACTTCGCACCCACTATCGGTGAGCTCCTGCAGTTGACGCAGAACCCGAAAATAACAGCCCGGTATGACATAGCGGTACTCGAACCAGAAGTCGAACATGTCGCCGACGATAAAAAGTGTTCCCTGATGGGCGCGCACTTCGTCGAGAAATTCTGATAATAGGCGTTTTTTCTGCTCTTCTGCGGCAGTCGGAAAGGTATGCAGGTGGATGTCGGCGATAAAGTAAACCGGCGTTTTCATCGTCGGTGGAATTTAAGACGAGAGCGACTCAGAGACAAGAAACAAAATATCGGCGGGCAAAAACGGTTCGTGAGGAAAGGGGGTCTCGCAGACAGAATTTAGCAGACAAGCTCCGGCTTTTTGGGAATTGGGAAAGTGGGTTTGCTATTATTAGGAAAGATCGCGGGTCACCAAAGCGGGTAGCTGACGAGTGAGTTAAACACTTTTCAAGTCCCGGCCGGGTGGCATTAATTTTGTAAAATAACGAGTTTTCCGTACTTATGCAGGTCGGTCAGCAAATATTCTAATTCAGCGCCGGAGGAACAGTGCCAGAAGTCGTTCTGATTATTAATCCCGGATCCACCTCAACCAAAATTGGGCTTTACACCCGCCAGGAACCGTTGCAGGTTAAGAATATTGATCATGCCGGAACTCCGATAAGCCAGATGCCCTCGATTATTGAGCAATTACCATTGCGAATAGCGATCATCAATCAGACTTTCAAGCCTTGGCTTGAGGCGCATCGGTTGGTGGCGGTAGTTGGTCGCGGAGGACTCCTGAAACCCATACCCGGCGGCGTCTATCGCGTGAATGCGGCGATGATGGCCGATGCCACCAGCTGTAAGTATGGCAGTCATGCCAGCAACATGGGAGCTTCGATTGCCGATGGCATTGCCGGGGAATATCACGTGCCGGCCTTTGTGGTCAACCCGGTGACTGTGGATGAATTCATCCCGGAAGCGCGGATTTCGGGGATTCCGGAAATCCAGCGCCGCAGTCGCCTGCACGCCCTGAATGTCAAAGCCTGTATTCGCAAGGAAGCCGAGCGTTTGGGCAAATCCCTGCAGGAAGTGAATTTCGTTGTGGCCCATTTAGGCGGAGGGATAACCGTAGCGGCGGTGCGTGGCGGCAACATCATTGATTGTAATGACGCCCTGTTGGGCATGGGGCCTTTTTCGCCCGAGCGCGCCGGAGCCCTGCCCACCGAAGGATTGCTGAAGATGGCTTTTTCCGGAAAATTTTCTATGAAAGAGCTCTGTACCAAGCTCTCCAAGCAGGGTGGGTTGATGGCCTATCTCGGAACTAACGATGTGCGGGAGGTGCTCCGCCGCATTGCCGCCGGCGACGAGCAGGCGCACCTGATTTTTAAAGCGATGATCTATCAGATAGCCAAGGAAATCGGTGCCATGGCAACGGTGCTTGAGGGACGCTGTGATAGAATTATCATTACCGGCGGATTGGCCCACAGTCACGAAGTGGTCAGTATGTTGACGGAACGGGTTGGATATATCGCGCCGCTCGCCGTTTGGCCGGGGGAAAACGAGCTGGAATCCATGGCGGAAGGCGGATTCCGGGCCATCGATGGTCAGGAACCAATTTTAGAATATATTGCAGAGTAAAGCGGAGGCAGAATGATTCGCAATTTCGCCGGGATATTTGAAGCGGTTGCCCGGTTGCCGCATAAACGTACAATCGCCATCGCGATGGCCGAGGATGCCAGCGTCATCGAGGCCGTTAAACAGATTGATCAACAGGGCATCGCCAATGCTCTTTTGGTGGGCAATCCGGAAAAAATCAAAACCGTTGCCCATCGGTTAGGGTTCAAACTGCGCGATGCACAAATCATCGCGGCTGACACGGAAGAAGCAATTGCTCGCGAGGCCGTAGCTCTGGTGCGCTCCGGCAGAGCCGAAATTCTAATGAAGGGACACATTTCTACGCCGGTATTGATGAAGGCGGTTTTGAATAAGGAAAGCGGTTTGCGAAAGGATGCAGTGTTGAGCCACGTCGCGATCGCCGAAGTTGCGACCTATCCCAAACTGATCATCCTTTCGGACGGCGGGATCAATATCCTGCCGGATCTGGAAACTAAAAAGGCTATTCTACGCAACGCAATTTTTGTCGCGCAGAAATTAGGCGCAACTCAACCCAAAGTCGCCGCGCTCTGTCCGATCGAGAAGGTCAATCCTAAAATTCAGGAAACTGTGGATGCGGCTGAGTTGCAGAAAATGGCCGAAGGTGGCGAATTTGGGGACATAATCCTCGAAGGTCCGATCGCAACGGATGTGGCCCTCTCAGCCCGCGCCGCCACACGCAAAGAATTACACAGCCGTATCGCGGGAGATACGGACATTTTTCTGATGCCGAACATCACCAGTGGCAACGCCTTCATCAAAATCCTGATGTTTTTGGCCAACGCTAAGGTCGGCGGCATCGTGGTCGGGGCTACGGCTCCCATCGTCCTGCTGTCACGTTCCGACAACCCGGAAGAAAAACTATATTCCATTGCTCTGGCCATTTTGCTGAGCGCTTGACCTGCGGCGCGGTCCGGGATGATCTGCTAAAAATCCCTGCCCGTTGTTTTATTGTCGCAGTTTTGCTAATCTCTGGGGTGCATTGGAAAGGCAGACATGCAGGATTCCGTAATTGACTGGCTTCTGAAGAGCAGACATGTTGTTTGAACGCCTGACCGAAAGAGGTCGCACCTTTTTAGGCGTTGACTTTCCACTGATTTGTGGTGCGATGACCTGGATTAGTGACAGTAATCTGGTAAGCGTAGTCAGCCGCCACGGTATATTTCCGGTTTTAGCCGGAGGCAATCTGCCGCCCGATCAGTTTGAACTGGAAATCGACCGCTGTCTGCAAACGGTGGCAGCGCCTTGGGCGGTCAATTTGATCACGATCGCTCCCAATTACCAAAGTCATTGCGAGATCGTGCTGGCGAAAAAGGTTCCGTTTGTTGTTTTCGCCGGCGGCATACCCCGGAAAGCTGAAATCGCGGCGATGCGAGCGAGCGGCAAGCGCACGCTGTCTTTTGCCAGCGAGGAGAGTATTGCCCGCCAGCAGATCGCTTACGGGATTGACGCCCTTATACTGGAAGGCAGTGAAGCGGGCGGACACATCGGGCATGTATCACTGATGATTCTACTCCAGCAGGTGCTCTTTCGGTTTAATGCGGTACCGCTTTTTGTGGGAGGCGGCATTGCCACCGGCACAATGATAGCGCACCTGTTGCTGATGGGCGCCGCGGGAGTACAGATGGGCACCCGGTTCGTGATGACCGCTGAATGCCGGGCGCATCCACGGTTCAAGGAAGCTTTCCGGCGCGCCCGTGCCCGACAGGCGATTGCGACGCCGCAGTATGATTCCAAACTGCCGGTAGTGGCAGTACGGGCGATAAAGAACAAGGGTACCGAGGCTTTTGGGCGTCTGCAATTGCAGCTTCTGCAGAAACTCGAAAAAGGGATGATCTCCCGCGAGCAGGCTCAATACGAGGTCGAGCATTTCTGGGTGGGAGCCTTGCGACGCGCAGTGGTCGAGGGAGACGTCGAGCATGGTTCTCTTATGGCGGGTCAAAGCGTAGGGCTGATTGACGATTTGCCATCTATGGCCGAGCTGGTGTCCAGGCTAATTGCCGAGACCCGGGCGGAAATCGAGCGCATCGAGTCGCTCGTCGGCGAATGAGATCGGCGCACCTGATACCCGCGGTCGAGTGGCGGCCCCGATTCCATTATCTCCTGGCGGTACCAGGCGGATAAAATATTCTGGCATTACTCAAAGGCCGGATTATATTATGCAGACAAACCACATTTGGAATTTAATGTTTTCAAGGGGGGTTCGGTAAATGACGAGAAAATTAGGTACAACAGTGCTCAGCCTTCTGTTAGGAGGAGGTATCGCCATTGGACAAAGCGGGTCGGCTCCTGTACCAGAGAACCTGAAAATTAGGGCGTTAATCACAGGTTCGGTTAATCGCTATGCACTTTCGGGTGCCTGTCAAACCACTTTGGCGGACGGCTGGGGCTTGAGTCTGTTTGACTTATTGGTGGGGGTTGGCAAACCTTGGGCGGAGCTGGAAGTAAACCCGCTGGAGTTTGCTTTTCACAGATTCAGGCTCAATGCCGCCGAATCTGCCGCCATCAGTAAATATAGTGTCGTTACCAAGCAGAATGGCGTCACCACGAAGGTCGAGCCGCTGGACAAGGTGACAGGTATGTTTTATCGCCTTGCCGTGTTTTTAAGATTTCAGCGTCCCGAGAATGAGGGCTACTTATTATTTCGTAAAGGTGACCTGAGCCTCAGGCCTTTTGTCGGATTGGGTGCGGGATTCACGTATTTGACTACCTCTCTGCCGGTGGAAGGGGTTACGACTCAGCACGGTTTGGGCCTCTGTCCTTTTCTGCGGTGGGGGT
>Ga0209609_10000214_pt1 | contig 35216 bp, 38 predicted proteins | sample LakKivw325mmetaG_FD_184136 | JGI IMG/M metagenome (GOLD analysis project Ga0209609, IMG submission 184136) | Anoxic lake water microbial communities from Lake Kivu, Rwanda to study Microbial Dark Matter (Phase II) - Lake Kivu water 325m metaG... | ecosystem: Environmental > Aquatic > Freshwater... | reverse complement strand
TTTCAGGACGAAATCCACCTCCTGCTGGAGAGGATGCTTCCAGTAATAGACCCTGGCCCCTCCGTCCAGTTCGTTCTTCTTCAGTTTCACAGCAACCGCATTTTCGTAAAGACATCCTGTGTCGTTGCCTGTCTTGAATCCCTTCGCATGGATGAAACCGTTGTCTATGCAGTAGATCTTCTTGTTTGAACTGACCTGTTCCTGCAGTTTGGAAGAAAATTTGTGCACCCTGAAGAAGATAAAGGATTCCTCAAGATAGTTCAGGTATTTTTCAATCGTGTGGACGCTCCTGCAACGGGTTATCCTGCTCAGCGTGTTATAGGAGAACTCCCTTGCGGTGTTTGAAACCAGATAGACTGCAAGGTTTTCTATTGTCGGTATCAACCGTATATTGAACCTTCTGACGATGTCCTTGTAGATGATGGAGTTGAAGAGCGTGGAGAGGTATTCCCTGTGGTCTATCTTCTTTGTCCATGGCTCGGGATAACCGCCGTATGTCAGGTATTCAAGAAGTTTGTTCTTGATCTCCTGCGTGGTGAGTTGGGCCGGGTCGTTCTCCAGTCTCAGAAATTCAGCGAATGAGAAAGGGAAAATATTGACAAGAAGATGCCTGCCGGTCAGGTGCGGGGAGAGTTCACTGCTTAGGAGGTTGGAGTTGCTGCCGGTGATGACCATATTGAAGCCCTGCCTCTGTAAACGGTTGATGAACAGCTCCCATCTTGCGAGGTTCTGGATTTCATCAAAAAAAAGATATTTCGGGTTATTGTAGAGAGAATTGAGCGTAGAGACTATCTCGTCGTAGTCTTTTGTCTCTATGAGTTTTTCATCGTCAAAATTCGCGTAGCCGAAATTTCCGGTCTTGTTGAGGATGTTGAAGCCGAGAAAGGATTTGCCTGCCCTGCGCGGACCTATTATCACCTTCACAAGGTCGTTGGCAAGAAACCTGTTGAAATCAATGTTCCTTTCAACAAACTTTTCCCTTCCCCTCTTTTCCAGTTCCCTTTTCTGAAGGAGCAGTATGTCTCTTATCATAATTGCTCTGTTTTGTTATGTGTAATGCACGAAAATATAAACTTTCTTGCATTAATATACCTGTTTATCACAATTCTGTCAAGGCGTGATACTTTTTGCCAGGTGCAGGACGGATTTGCGGACTTCGGGGGAAAGTCCTTCCCCGAAGGCGGTGGTTCTTGGCTGGATGCCTATGACCGTGCATTCAGCGGCTGTCTCCGAGCATATGTGCCGGATAATGAGGCGAAGGGAGAAGGTGTGGGTGGAAGAGGTTGTCTCCGCAATTTCATCACGCTCCATTATCTTGATATCGCCGGGTTTTCCTCCAAAATCAACAGCGTCAATTATGACCACGGTATCCGGCCTGAATTTTTCAATAACTCCGAGATAGTTTTCAATCGCATTCTCCGCATTGATTACCTTGACGGAGCTCTTGTATATTCTCTTCTGGAGTATCTCTGCGGACAGGCACCCTGCGCCGTCGTCCCCTTTCATCCTGTCGCCCATCCCCACAATCACTACCCTGCCTTTAAATTCAATGCAGGAAAGGTCGGGGAATTGCGATACGGAGGCGAGCAGTGTGGAGGAAATATAGTCAAGCCAGTCTTTGAATCCATCCCCTGTTTTTGCGGAGAGAACCATCAGTTTTGTATCCGGAGCGACGTTCTTAAGGTTTCCGGTGAAATTTGCGATGCTGAAATCCGTATGGGGGACCAGGTCTGCCTTGTTCAGCAGGCATGTGGCCGATATCCTGAACATCAGCGGGTATTTTAATGGTTTATCTTCGCCTTCCGGAATGCTTGAGATGATGACGTTCACATCCGTGCCTATGTCAAACTCCGCGGGGCATACCAGATTGCCTACGTTCTCCACGAAAAGGATATCCATATCCTCAAGGGGAAGGTGTTCAAGGCCTTTCGCCACCATATTCGCGTCAAGGTGGCATGCGCCGCCCGTGTTTATCTGAACAACGGGGATTCCCAGTCTGTCCAGCCGCTCCCCGTCCAGGCTGCCCTGTATGTCCCCTTCTATTACTGCAAAGGAAAACTCTTTCTGAAGTTTTTCTATGGTTTTTTCAAGAATGGTTGTCTTCCCCGAACCTGGAGAACCCATTATATTCAGGGCAAAGACCCCGTGTTTTTTCAGCAGTACGCGGTTTTTCCCTGCAATCCTGTCGTTCTCTTCAAAGATGCTCGCCCCGACCTCTATCGTCTTAATTTTTTTCATTTACCCCGCTTGCCCCGTATATTTTATTTACGGGGAATTCTCCTTTGATAATCCTTCATTATGAAGGGTTTTGTTTTCCCCATCTCCATCCGCAGGATTTTAAACCCGTTTTTCAAATAATACTGCCGTTTTTCCGCTTCTATTAGGGGAAACAGCTTTGTCTTGAAATCTTTTTCAATCAAGGAATCCAGTTTTGTTTCAATCCTTTTTAATACCGCTTCCGAGCTGTTTAATGATAAACCCTTTTTAAGCAGGAATTCAATATCAAAAGCGTCTCTTATTTCGCCTCTGTCCAGGAAAGCCTCAATTTTTGAGGACATCATGTCTTTAAGCGTAAAAGCGTTCAGGAGTACCTGGATGTCGGAGTAGGGGGAGTATGCTATTGTCTGCTCTGCGGAAAATGCTCCGCCCGTTTTCCTTATCTCTATCTTCAGCCCTCTCCTGTACCTGTCCGAGCCAATCTCGTACAGCAGTGTATTGAATTTATCCGCGGAGTCCTTAATCCTGTAGGTTTCTCCAAGAAAATTTTTTATGCCGGTGAACAGCTCTTTTGCGGCGACAGATTTTTTCAATATCCTGAAATCAATGTCCACGGAAAACCTGTCCAGACCGTAACAAAGCCGCATCATGGTTCCGCCGCAAAAGGCCAGGTAAGGCAAAAACCGGCCCGTGTTCAGCCTGTCCAGCACTTCTATTTCGAACCGCTCCTGATTTATCAGATCGTCCATATTTTTTCAAAGGTTTTTCTTGTTTTAATCGGATACTTGTCAAGCATATCCGTTATCTTTGTTTTCTGCAATTTGCCCAGAGAGATTGAAGAGGCGTCAAATTTGTATTTGCCGAAAGAATAAAGGTAGACCGCATCAAGGAAAGCTTTTTCTTTTAAGGCAATGAAGATGCCTTCCTTCTTTTCAAATCCGAAATACAATGCAGTTTTTATTTTATAGTAATTGAAAACGGCGCTGTCCGCATTGAACTTTCTCGTCCTTTTCAGGGAAACGCTTTCATAGAAACTGCGCTGAACCTGCGTTGAGACGTCATAAAATGCAAGTGCGCTCATGCACGATATATAAGAAGGTACCTGCAGGATATTGGCGAGTTTTAAAACATCTTCGTATTGCAGATTATCCCATTTCTCTCTGATTACGTAAAAATCCCTTTTCAATCTCACGACAAGGCCTTGTTGCTTCATCCTGGAACAAAGCACCCTTGCCGAAGAGGGATTGATGTTCAGTATTTCAGATATTTCCCCGGCTCTGAAAAATTTCCTGTTTTTCAGGTTGTTTCTTAGTGTGATATAGTTCATTTTGAAATGATCTCTAAGAACAGTAAATTAACAATTTTGTTAATTATATATCCCCAGAGAATTTTTGTCAAGGGGAGTGCACAAGGAATTATTCAACCTCTATCTCCACGTTTTCAAGGATGAATTCCCTGCTTGCCGGGTTATCACTTCGTTCTATATGTATTTCAGCGTTTTTATAGAGAGGGTTTTCCTTCACCATGGAGCGGAATACAAAGTTGATGTTTTCCTCGTCAATGCAGCTGCAGGGGTTTACGGTAAGGTTGATTTTCAGAAAGGATTCCGCATGTTTCTCTTTCTGCACCTTCTCAAGTATTTTCAGCAGGTTTGTTACCACGGAAAGTTCGTGCATTTTTTACAACCTCACCCGGGTTTTTATTACTCGCCGCTTTCGTCTGAAGGGCGGGGACGTGCGGGGTAGATTTTTTCGTCTCCGGGCTTCTGCCAGATTTTTATCCCCGAAATGTCGGATGCCCTGGCGAGAGCGTGGGTGGCAGTCGGGGAATTGAGGAAAAGGAAGACAAGGCAGACGATGGCTTTAATCCCTACGGCGGAAAATCCCTTCATTACAAATACGCCGAGCAATATACTGCCGGTTCCAAGGGTGACGCATTTGGTGGCTGCCTGCAGACGGCAATAGACGTCAGGCATTCTTATAAGCCCGATGCACCCCATGAGTATGAAGCACAGTCCTGTTGCCATCAGGATATAGACTATGAACTCAATCATCTAAATTCCTCCCTTCCAGGAATTTTGCAAAAGTGATGGTGCTTACGAATCCCAGGATAGACCATGCAATGGCTATGTTCATATAGAATTCCGCTCCGGTTGACAATGCGAGCAGGACGCAGAAGATGATTACTATGATGCCGAGAATGTCAATTCCAACCATCCTGTCCGCTGCCCTGGGCCCCCGAAAAATCCTGTAGATGCACAGAGCGACGCAGAGCGTCAGGAATGAAAATAAGAGAATCATTCAAATACCTCCTTAAGAATTTTCTGAAGGTTGCCGCATATTAATTCTTCCGTTCTGGCCGGGTCCTCCGTAACCACGTATATCCAGTGTACATAAAGAAAATCTTCCGTGATGTCCATTGTAAAAGTGCCGGGAGCGAGCGTAATGGAATTTGCCAGGATGGTCCGGCCCAGGGGAGATTTAAGGTACAGGGGCATTTTCACAACGCCGGGTTTTATGGGAGGACCGGGACTCAATACCCTGTAAACCATTATGATATTTGCCTTGAACATCTGTTGCAGGAAAACAAAGAAAAATTTAAAGAAAATAACGTATCTCCTGATCTGAAAGGCTTTTTTAGGATGGTAGGGAAATTCTTTTCCGAATATTGCCGTTACAAAGGCAGATACCACCGCTCCCGCAATAAGATTAGCCGGTTCAAAAGACCATGTTACCGCATACCAGACAATGAGGTTGAGGATAAACACAAGCAGATAATTCATTATTTAATCTCCTATCGCTATACTGGTATAAGAAAAATTGCCCATCACATCCACGGCTTTATCCATACACGCTTCCCTTATGCCGGGGATAAGAAGGATGCCGGCAAATACCGCCATGAAGGCAAGCACGGTCATGGGAACCAGCATCCCTGCGGGCGCTTCCTTCTTCACGGCATCCCCTGCCTTGCTGCAGTAAACGGTCCTTTGAAGTTTGAGGAAATAGCCGAGAGTCATTACGGCCACAATAATGCATAAGGCCGCTATTCCGGCATACCCCGCCTGTACAGCGGCAAGTATGATAATGAGTTTGCTCCAGAAATTGCCCATCGGAGGAATGCCTGCTATTCCAAGCATGCCTGTGCTTGAAAGCAGCGTTGTGTGGGGCATTCGGTCATTCAGTCCATTCAGTTTTTCCGTATCGGTTGTTCCCGTCATGTACTCCACCGCCCCGACATTCAAAAAGAGCAGGGACTTGGAAAATGCGTGTGAGATGATATGCATGAGAACCCCGAGATTGCCCAGATAGCCGCCTATTCCCAGGCCTATCGCGCAGTATCCTATCTGGCTTATGGTTGAATATGCGAAAATCCGTTTTATGTTTTTCTGTCCGTATGCCGCCACGCCGCCCAAAACCATTGAAAGCATTCCGAAAGTAAGCAGAAGTATCCTCATCTGCGGAATGTCGGTGAATATGTTGGAGGTAAGCCGGATAATGGTATAAAAACCCACCACCTTGATGAACAGCCCTGAAAGCAATGCCGATACCGGCGCAGGAGCCATTGAGTGGGCGTCCGGTAGCCAGGCATGAAACGGCACAAGGCCTGCCTTAATGGCAAATCCGGAAAGAAAAAGTCCCACGGTAAACCATAAACGGATCTGCGGTGCGGTGGCTGTCGCATGCAAAAATGCCGGGATGCTGAGGGTTCCCGTGATTCCGTATATCATGGCAATAGCGAACAGTATAAGGGTGGAGGAGATGAAGCTCATAACGGTATATTTCAAAGATGCCTCAAGTTCTTCCGCTCTCAGCCCGAAAGACACGATAATAAAAGAAGATATGGAGGCTATTTCAAAAAAGACGAATATGTTGAAGAAATCCATGCTTATGAGAATCCCGTTCATCCCGGCCAGCATGAGCATGAAAAGTATGAAGAAATAGACCGCACGGTTATATTTTTTCATATAAACTATGGAATATATCACGATGATGAACGCAACGGCGTTTGTCAGCACGAGGAACAGGCAGGAAAGAGGGTCTGCCATCAACGCTATGCCGAGGGGCTTCGTCCATCCGCCCACAAAGTAGATAATCCTTCCGCCCGCAAAGACTGATATGGACAGCAGGACGGATACAACAAGGCTCAGGAACGCAAATGCAGAGGCGGCGATTCCCGCAAGAAAGTCATCCTTGCCGCTGAGCAGCGGCAGAAGAAATGCGGCTCCCAGATAAATGACGACAGGGAAAATTATAAGATGGTTCATCCCTTCAGCCTCCGTATTTTATCAGTATCAAAAGTGCCGTATTTTTCAAAAATTCTTATTGCAAGAGCGGCAAGAAAAGCAGCAAAACCCAGGTCTATTACTATTGATGTAAGAACCAGAGCTTGAGGCAGAGGGTCTACGGCTGAGGCCTGAAACTGTTCAAGCGGCATATCCTGTATAATTATGGGTGCAATGCCGTTCCATTTGTATCCCAGGAGAATAAAGAAAAGGTTAAGGGCATATCCCACAATATTCATCCCCACGATTATCTTGATGATGTTCTTCTTGGCTATCATTCCGTACAGCCCTATGAAAAATATCAGTGCCACAAGCAGGTAGATTATCATTTCTCCTCCTCGCTCTGCCTGTACTTCACACCCTTCCTTATGTGGACAAGACGTGCCATGGAGAGTGTGACTATGGCGATGAAAAGCGCCGAGCCGACTTTTATCCCTATCATGATATTGCTGAACAGCAGTGTTCCTCCTCCCCATAGATGGAATAATCTTCCCTTGGGGAGAAGATTGAAGAAAAAAGAGCCGCCTGCAAGCCCGAACAGAGCGATTGAGAGGAATCCGAGGGCTCCGATGCTGTCAAGGGCTTTTGCTATGCTGCGGGGGAATATCCTTAAGGCATATTCGTGTCCGAAGGCAAGCAGAAGCAGGACGAAGCCGCCTGTTAAAACAACCCCTCCGGCAAAACCGCCTCCAGGTGTAACATGCCCGTACAGGACAATGGAAATTCCGAAAACCATTATGAATGGGAAGACTATCTTGGATACACTCTTGACAATTTCGCTCATTCCCTTATTCATCTCGTCTCCCCCTGGTTCTCAACAGGACAAGGACGCCGATTATGGCGGTAAAGATAACCGTTGCTTCGCCGAGGGTATCGTAACCCCGGAAATCCAGCACTGTCGAGGTGACGGCGTTTGCCGCATGCAGTCTTGTAATGGATGAAGCGAGGTATCCTGCGCCCATTGTTATCACGGGTTCGCCGAAAGGCCGGAACATCTCCTTGAAATGTATCATGAAGACAAGCAGGAAAACAGCAAAGATTACAAGCGTAATTCCCCCGTAAATTCCGGAAGAGGTCATGTCTGCAGCTGATTCCCTGTGTATGATTGACAGAAGCACGACGAGAGCCACGATTTCAACGAACACCTGAACTATGGCTATATCCGGCGCGCCGAGCAGCAGGAATAGAATGCTCAATATGAGCCCGGCCGTGCCCATGGACACGATTGAAGATGTCAGGCTTCTTGCCGTGATGGCAATCACAGAGCCGGTAGCCATAAGAATCAGCAGTGAAACCAGAAGGGGTGTATTGACCGTCATCTCCTGATAACCTCCATTAGGAAAATAATGCCTGCAAAAATCCACACGATATATTTTGGAAGAAGACCGTTCTGCAGCAATTTTAGCTTTTTCACGGACAGATCCAAAATTTCGCTTCCCCTGGAATACGCAGAATCTATTGTTTTTACTGCACATTGCCGGAAAAATCCGCTTATCCTGGGTACAACCTTCTCCGCAATCTGATATATATCAAGTTTTCCGCGGGACTCTGCGGAATAAAATTTGCTCATGGGGACAATATCCCTGACCGTGCCGTAGAAGTGAGAACCGTCAAAAGCGGTCATCTCCCCCGGGATCGTTTCGCCACCGATAAAAGTCTCCGTCTTCCTTGAATTTTTTATCCACCTTCTCCCTGCACTGAACAGCAGGCAGAATACCGCGATTGCCAGCCATCCGTAGAAACTTGCCATCCGTATAAGTTGCAGGTTCAAGGGCACGTATTCTCCGATGGCAGGGAAAAGGAATCTCTCGGTTACCACGCCGGGGAAAATCCCGAAAAGCAGGCATCCCGCGGCAAGCAGAATCATGGGGATATTCATGAAAGGAGAGGATTCGTAACGCTGGCCGGGAATCTCCCTTTTCTTCACCCCCATGAATGAGTCGTTCAGCACTTTTATGAAAGATGCGAGAGTCAGGACGCTTCCCAGCAACGCGGCCAACATGGCAAAGATGGCAAGTTCGCCGCCCTTTGCAAGCAGCGCCTGGTAGATGAGCCATTTGGAAACGAACCCGTTGAACGGAGGCATCCCGGAGATGGAAAGCGCGGCGACGGTCATCACCCCGAATGTAAGCGGCAGTTTCCTTGCAAGCCCTCCGTAATCTCCCAGTTCCCTTGACCCTGTCGCCTTGATGAGAACGCCCGCTCCGAGGAACAGGAGGCTCTTGAAGACCGCATGGTTTATCACGTGGTACAGTGCGGCCACCAGTCCCATGCTCGTTCCGCAGGCAATCCCCAGGAAGATATAGCCTATCTGGCTTATGCTGTGGTAGGCAAGCAGACGTTTTATGTCATGCTGGACCAGTGCAAGGAATACTCCTCCCAGGAGCGTTATTACCCCGATGAGAATCATGATTGTTTCCCATCCTATGGACCAGGACGGCTTGAAGATAACAAAGTAGAATCTTATCATCGCATATATCCCTGTCTTTATCATTATTCCGGAGAGCATGGAGGAGACAGGGGTGGGAGCCGCGGGATGAGCATCGGGCAGCCATGTGTGCAGGGGAAATATGCCGGCCTTGATGCCCGTGCCTATGAGCATGGACAGGAAGAAGAGGTGTTTCCACAGGATATTTGCATCCACAAGCCATATCCCCAGTATGCTGAAGAGCAGAAAGATGCTTCCGGCGCCGGTCATGATGATATATTTGAAAGAGGCCCTGCGCGCCTCTTCCGTATCGTTGAAAAGGACAAGGAAGAAACTTGCAACGGCCATTATTTCCCAGTAAACGTACAGTGCAATCAGAGAATGGGAAAGAACGACGCCGTTCATTGAGCCGATAAAAAGGAAGAGCAGTCCGTCATAGGCAAAATCGGCTTCCGGGTTATACCACTGGGAATACGATACGCTGAAAAGGCTTATCGTTGAGATGAGCGTTGCAAACAGAAGGCCGAGAATCTCTCCGTGAGAAAGGGACATGTAATTTACATACATTGAATAGAAGCAGCTTGCGGTTACTGCCACGCCGCCCGCAAGGGATATCCATTTTCTGTAAGCCCTGCCGGCCCTGCAGAAAAGGATATGGACAAAAGCCGTCCCGAAACTGATTGCCACCGGAAGAAACCAGACGTTGACGTTCAAGCAAACCCTCCTTTACAATACCAGAAAAATGCCAAGAACCAGCGAAACCGTAGCCAGTATGACTATGGAAACATTCATGGGTCTGAATCCAGACCTATCAAAATCTGTTTCCCTGCCTTCTCCCATGAAAACGTACCTGAACAACCTGAACAGATATACCAGTGTAAGCGCAGAAGTTAATATTGCCGCGAATGCGAAAATTATGTGTTTTGTAACAAGGATCCCCGTGATGGCCTCCAGTTTGCCGAAGAAGCCGGGCAGTGGCGGTATCCCTATGACCGAGAGCATGCTCAGAAGGAAGGCGTAGGTCAGGACAGGCGTCTTCTTCATAAGGCCTCCCATCTCTCGCACGTCTCTCGTCCCGAAAATCTTTTCGGTCATGCCGGCGCACAGGAAAAGGCATCCCTTTCCGAGCGCGTGTGCCACGTAGAAAAGCAGGATTCCGCGGACAGCAATCGCGTTGAACATGACAAGTGCCGCAATCATGAAGCCCAGCTGGCTCACCGTTGAAAAGGCGAGTATCTTCTTGATATCCGTTTCTTTCATTGCCACCAGACCTGCCGCGAAACTGCTGAAGAGGGCCAGCCATCCAGCCCACATCACATTTCCTGAAACTATGAGTGTCGCACCGAAGAGCCTTGCCAGCCCATAGATGCCGATTTTCACGAGAACCGCCGCATGCAGGAACGCGGTAACCGGGGTTGGGGCAACCGAGGCGTCCGGCAGCCACGTGTGGAACGGGAATGTGGCGGATTTCGTCAGGACGCCCAGGAAAAAGAGAACGAAAACGAACTGGGGTACCTGGGAATAAAGCATATGCGAGATACTGAATGTACCCGTAAAGCGGTATATGTAGGAGAAGCCCAGGAACATGAACCCTGCCCCTGCCCCGGTGAGGAGGAAGGCCTTGTCCGCCTTCAACAGGTGGTCATCCTTCCTGTAGAACCCGATGAGACGCCACGAGCACAGTCCTGCCAGTTCCCAGAACAGGTATAGGGAAATAAGATTGTCAGAAAACACAACACCCATCATGCTGCCGACAAAAACAAGACCCCAGAAGGCAAATTTCTGCTGCTCCTCCGGGGATTCCCCGGCAAAATAACCGGTGGAAAACAGGTAGATAAGCACGCCGATGAAAACGGATGTCAGGGCGAAAATAATGCTCAGGGCGTCACATGTGAAAAGGAGGTTTTTTGCATCAAGAACGAGAATCCTTTTCAGGATAAATACCGGTTTCACAAGGGATGAAGACAGAAACAACTGTATCAGCAGAACAAGAAAGCCGCCCCTGATGGAAAATCGTCCGGGCAGAAGTCTTATGCCGAACGCTCCCAGGAAGGGGAGTATGAGCGCCGACAACAGCAAGAAACTATTTTTCTCCATTTACCTGCTTTCCTTTTTCTCGTCGCTGATAAAGGCGATTCTCCTGCAGCGGGGGCATACTATTTTCAGCATATCCGTTCTTTGCACCGGAGGCGTGAATTTCTCCTCCGCGTCGGTTCTTATCTCCAGTTCTTCCATGAGCCGGGATACCATCACCGGCTGTGCAAATCCGAGGTTTTTCACCCGCCGGAATGTCCAGATAATATGTTTTTCTGTACCTATTATCTCCCCGCAATCACTGCATACGAGAAGTTTGTGCTGGATTGAATTTGTGACGTCCTTCTCGTCAAAATAGGCGATGTCAAATTTCGTTGACAATTTTATGCCTTCCTTGGTGATGCAGTTGCGCTCGCACTCGCCGCAGAAGATGCACTCGGCCGGGTGGTGCACCAGCGTTCGCGTGCCTGACCCGTCGTTGTTGACAGTATCAATCATCTCAATGGCTTTTGCAGGGCATACCTGGAAACATGCACCGCATCCGACGCAGCCATCCTCGTTGTATTCCGGTTTTCCCCTGTATCTCTTCGGAGCCGCATACGGCTTGAACGGGAAGCCCGTCGTGAACGGCCTTGAGAATAGACTTGTAATTGCCTCCCTCAATTCCCTTATCTTGGGTTTCTTCATATCAAATCTCTTTCCTTATCTTTTCGGTCTTCTGCACTGACGTCTCAACCAGTTGCCGGAAATCATAAATCTGCTTCTTCCTGTTACCGGCATCGTAAACCGCCACCCTTTCAGTACAGCAGTAGCAGGGGTCCACTCCTGCCAGGATGATCGCAACATCGGGTATCATCTGCCCGATGCAGCTGGCCTTGAATGTCGGTATATTCGTATAACTGGGGGCACGTATCTTATGCCTCACCGGCCTGTTTGTACCGTCGCTTCTCACGTAGTGGAAGCATTCTCCTCTCGGGGCCTCGTGATGCCCGATACCTTCTCCGGGCGGGATTTCCCTTATCTCGTTCTGTATCTCCCCGCCTTTCCCTTCAATGGCGTCAAGAGACTGCTCTATTATCTTTATGGACTCAAACATCTCAAGGAGTCGTACCACCGCCTTATCAAAAACATCGCCGTGTTCAGCGGTTATAACCTTAAAATCCAGCATGGGGTATGCGGCGTAAGGGTCATCCTTTCTTATGTCTCCCGATACTCCGCTTGCCCTGGCGACCGGACCCACCGCTCCGAAATTCTTGATATGTTCTTTCGTCAGTACCCCGACGCCTTTCAGGCGCGCCCCGAGGACAGGGTCGTCAAGCACCGCATGTGTCAGCATTTCCACCTGGCCCTTCAGTCCTTTCAGCACTTTTCTGAGCGCGGGCATATCCTCTTCCTCTATGTTCCTTCGAACCCCGCCTATCTTGAACATTGCATAGTGATTCCTATTGCCGGTTATTATTTCAAACATGTCCAGAACCGGCTCGCGGTATTTCCATGCCCACATGAATACGGTGTTGTAGCCCAGGAAATGCCCGGCAAGTCCGACCCAGAGGAGATGGCTGTGAATCCTTTCCAGTTCTCCGACGATGCACCTTATGTAACCTGCCCGTTCCGGGACCGTTGAGCCCAGAAGATCCTCAACCGCGTTGCAGTACGCGAAAGGATGCGAGGTTGAGCATATGCCGCATATCCTTTCCACGAGGAAGGTCACCTGGTCCCAGTGCTTGCCCTCGGATAGTTTCTCTATCGCCCTGTGGTTGTATCCCGCCTGCCACTCAACATCCACGACCTTTTCCCCGTCGCAGTAAAGGGCGAAAAACTCCGGTTCTTCCAGAAGCGGATGATACGGTCCTATCGGTACGATTACTTTTTTCTTCCCCTTGTCTTCAGCCATTTTTTCCCTTCCTCAGCGGATAATTACCTTTTTCCCAGTCGTCGCGCAGGAGGAAATGCGTCAAGCCCGGGTGCCCGGTAAAGTTGATCCCGAGCAGTTCCTTCATCTCCCGTTCAATATAGGAAATGCCGGGTATTATGTCAGTCATTGACTCAATCTCGGGATTTTTCTTGTCAAGATAGGTCCTGACGGAAACAACCGTTCCTTCGCTGTCAAACCCGAAATGGTACAGTATCTCGAAAGAGTCGAAGTTTTCAACGCCCGAAGCGACGATATATCTTGCATCAAGGTCCCCGAAGATTGTTTTTATGCAATTCTTGACGGCTGCCCTGTCAACTGTTATATAAATTCTCTTGTTATTGTGCTTCACTTCCTTTATAACTGCGCCGAGTCTTTCTTTCAGTTTATCAAGAACGTTCATTTCAGTTTCTCCAGCAGTTTCACTATCCCGGCGATCATCGCCTCGGGTTTTGGCGGGCAACCCGGGATATACACGTCCACGGGTATAAGCCTGTCAAGGGGGCCCCCCATCTGGGGTCCTTCCCTGAAGATACCACCGGTACAGGCACAGGCTCCTATGGCAACCACGACGCACGGCTTTGCCGTCTGCGCATATACCTCTTTTACCCGCTCAATGCACTTCTTGTTCACTATGCCCGTGCAGAGGAGTACATCCGCATGCCTGGGGCTGCCCACAAGAACCATCCCGAATCTTTCAATGTCAAAACGCGGGGTAAGACAGTCAAGAATCTCTATGTCGCAGTTATTGCAGGAACCGCCAGACATATGGTAAACCCAGAGCGATTTCTTCAATGCCTTGATTTTCAGACCCATTTCAAGTTACCATCCCTTTACAGCCAGCAGAACACCTATAACGCCGAGAAGCGTAAGCCATCCCCAAAAGAACCTTAACGCCTGGTCTATCCTCAAACGGGGATTCGTGTTTTTTATAAGGACGAACAGTACCAGAATAAAAAGGTATTTCAATATCCCCAGCAGGATGCCCGTGAACGAAGAAAAAAACATCCCCCCGAGGTAAAGAGTGACGACAAACAGCGGGCCAACTATGAGCAGCATGGCCTTGGCGAGTTTGAAAAGCCCCAGCAGGATGCCGGAATATTCTATGAAGGCGCCTGAGGCAAGTTCTCCTTCGGCTTCAGCCAGGTCAAAAGGAACGAGCCCTATCTTGCCCTGCAGCGCAAAAACCGCTATGATGAAGCCGATGATGCCCGAAAGTGACCCCAGAGTCATGCCGTTCGCGTTCTGAAACCGGATAATATCCACCATTGAGGTTGTTCCGGAGCTTTTCACCGCGGGTATGATAAGGGCGCAGACGAACGGAAGTTCATATCCGAGAAGGAGTTTTATCTCCCTGCTTATTCCCACGGATGCCAGGACGTTTCCAGAAGCGCTTCCACCCAGTATTATGGCGAGGGAAGGAACGGTCATGAGGTAAAGAAGGAGGATGGCATCGCCGGGGAAAGCGAGACCTGTTCTGAAGACGAGTAATATTATCGTTCCGCAGACAGAGGTAGCCATGACCGCGAGAACCGGTGCGAAAACGAACATGAAAACACTCGCTTTTTCAGGTATCATTGTTTCCTTGCCCGCAAGTTTTGCAAAATCCGCGAAGTTCTGGTACCAAGGCGGTCCCACCCTGAACTGAAGTCGTGCCGTGACCTTTCTTTCCGCCCACATGGCAAGCAGACCGCATATGCCGAAAACCGCAATGCTCATGACAAAGTAAAGAAGTATGTAAAAAGCATTCATTTTTTTATTGCGTTAATGTCCAGCCAGTTGAGAACCCTGACCAGGATATTATCACCCAGTTGATAAAAGTTCTTCCTGTCCTCTATCTTTTCTTCATCCAGATATTGCACGGCGCCGTTCCTGCAGCTTGCGGCACAGAGGGGCTGTTCTCCTTCCCTGAGTCTTCCAAGACATGCATCGCACCTGCTCACAAGATATGGTATCAGTTCGGGCAGTATGGTGCCGAACGGACAGGCGAGGGAACAGGTTTTGCATGACACGCACAGTATTTTAGAACGTTTGACCAAACCCGCTTCCCGTTTTAGCGCTCCTGTGGGGCAGCTATTCACGCACGGATAATCTTCACACCTCCTGCATGCGAACATAAACGCAAGTTCTTCCCGCAGTCCTGTTATCCCGTTATTTTCAGGGTGCATCCAGTAACTGCACTTTATATCCGCACTCCCTGATTCCAGCAGTTTGTCGTAATCAATATACAGTTTCTTCATTTTTCTTATTCGCCCTCATCCCTGTTTCCCTCTTCCTTGAGGGGAGAGGATTAAGGTGAGGGTGAAATTCATACCCAGATATTCGGCTTGTTCTTTATCTGGTCGTACGTGAACACCGGACCGTCCTTGCATACAAACAGGTCTCCGATGAGGCAGTGCCTGCACTGGCCTACCCCGCAATACATCTTCCTTTCCATGGAAAGGTATATCTGCTGGTCACTGTACCCTATTTCCAGCAGTTTCAGCGTCGTAAACTTCATCATGATGGGCGGCCCGCAGACGACAGCCACGGAATTCTTTATGTCAATATCAATGCCGTCCAGGGTCTTCGTGACCACCCCTTCTCCGTACTTCCACTTATCGTCCTTCCTGTCAACGGTTATCCGGAAACAAAGGGGCAGTTTCTTGCAGAGAGTATGCCATTGGTCCAGTATCTTATCCTTGTATATATAATCATCCGGTGTCTTGGCCCCGCAGCAAAAGACTATCTTCCTGTAGTTATTCACCGTTTCCAGAAGTGCGAGGAAAAGCGCCCTCAGGGGGGCAAGTCCCACGCCTCCCCCGACCAGGAGTATCTCTTTTCCCCTGTAATAATCCAGGGGATACGGTTTCCCGTAAGGGCCTCTGACTCCGACGCTGTCGCCTGCCTTGAGGTTGTGTATCTCTGCCGTAACCCTGCCCGCCTTCATCACCGTGAATTCCAGAGTTTCCTTCTGATAGGGGGAAGAAGAGGGCGTGAAAGGTGCTTCGCCAACACCCGGCACTGTCAGGGACGCAAACTGCCCCGCCAGAAAAGAAAACTCTTTTTCAGGTTTGAGAATAACCGTTTTTATCGTGGGCGATTCGGTTATTACCTCCAGCACCTTGCACCTGATAGGCTCGTAAATATTCTTATCCATGACTACATCTTCCTTTTTTCCCTCAAGATTTCCGTCACCACCCGTCGCTTGTCAATCTTTCCCGCGCATCCCGCGATGCACCTTCCGCATCCGGTGCATCCCTTCATGCCGAAGTTCTCAACCATGTACCAGTACTTGCAGAGTAAACGGTTTGCGTACCTGTCGTAAAGCGTAGGTCTCGGAGAGGTGCCTGCTGCCATCCTTGCGTAGCCGGGAAAAAGACAGCTGTCCCATACCTTTGTTTTCCGCATCTCTTTCTGGTTGCCCGTATCTTCAAGGAGGAAACACACGCAGGTAGGGCAGTTGTTCGTGCAGCTCCCGCACTGCACACAGTTTTCAACCTCTTTCGGCATCTTCCATAACTCGGTCTGGTATGCGCCCTTCAGGTCTTCAATGTTCGCGAAGTCAAAATCCCTGTTATTTTCCCTTATCGTTTCAACCGCCTTCTGTCTGTTTATGTCGCGTTTCCTGATTTGCTCGCCCGTGGTCTGGAAAAACTTCTGGTCTTCACCGATGAAGGATTTTCCTTTATCCGTGCCCACCTCTACCAGAAAACCTTCTTCAAACTGGGAAAGATTCAGGTCAAAATTTCTTTCCGGATAAGGATGCAGGAAACCGAGAATTTCGCAGAAACAGGAAGGGTAAGGAGATATGCAATCAAAACTGACGATGAGGGTTCTTTCCCTCCTTGCCGCATAGTTTGGGTCTTTATATTCACCATCTCTGAATACCCTGTCAAGTATCTCCAGCCCCTTGAGGTCGCAGGCCGCGGGTCCCATGATCACGGTATCCCCTATGCCGGTGACAGACGGTACGACTCTTTCCTTGAACGGAAAGAGCATCAGCTTGAGCGGTTCAACCGGCCTTGCCCTGTTATATACGATGCTCGTCTCATTGCCGGGTGCAATTCTCTTGTAGAAAAGAGCGCCATTGAAATCAACGGGGGCAAATATCCTGGACATGCCGTTCCTGCCTTTGATGAAACTTTCCCAGTCTTTCCGGGCTATGTAGAGGGTCTCCATTTGTGATTTTTTTCACAAGCCAATTTAAAAAAATGATGAATAGGATAAAGCCCCGCTGATTTCTTGTCAAATTTTTCGAAAAAGACGGTATATGCTACCAGATAACTTTTCGCATGTCAACAGAGAAATATTTCTTCTACGCAATTGCCTGTTGTTCCTGCGTTTTCACAAAATTGCCTATCAGGAATGCCATCAGCACATTCAGTACTGCCACCACCAGAAACGGCGTGCGAAGACTGGCCGCCCTGGCAATTGCGCCACCGGCAAAAGGCCCCAGGGCGAGGCCTGTCATGCTTATGGATGTGGCTACTCCATATGCCCTGCCTATGTGTTTTTTATCTATGACTCTATGTATCATTGCGTTGGCGGCCGGCAGCATCCCCGCAACGCCCAGTCCGAATAAAATACGCACGGCAAAAAGCGATGAGAGGTTAAAGACGAAAAAGTGGCCGGCGGAGGCAACCGCGGCGGTTATGCAGCAGATAATCAGAATTTTCTTGTGCCCCACACGATCTCCCATGAGTCCGAGAAGAGCGGCGGAAAAGGCCCCTGCCAGAGCGGCTGCCGCCATGACCGAGCCGGTGATGCTGTTGAGATTTTTGGCGGAAGGGACAACCTCTTTTACGATCAACGGGAAAGACGGGTTTATCATGCAGTTGCTTAGCTGTACCCCGAACTGGATAACAGCCGCGACCAGAAAGCCCCCTATTGCAAGTATTTCCAGGAAGCCCATCGGCTTGCCGCCTGTCACGTTATCAGGGGGGACAAAATCCTCTCTTACCCCCAGGGCAACAAGAAGTCCGCCGAGAAAAATAATCCCTGCCCCGGCCCGGAATGCTGCGCGGTAACCATAAATATCCGCCATTATGCCCCCGAAGAGCGGACCTATCGTGACGCCTATGAATGCGGCCGCCTGCATCATGCCAAGCGTAAAACCGCTCTTTTCCTGGGGTGTTACGCTGGCAACGAGTGCCACGCTCGCGGCAACGGTTCCCGTAAAGGCGCCCTGAAGAAGGCGGCAGGCAACGAGCTGTCCCACATTTCGGACAATGGACATAAGCAAGAGAACCACGGTGCCTGCAAACATTGACCTGCAGACCATGACCTTGCGGCCGTATCGGTCCGACAGAATGCCCCACAGTGGAGCGAAAAGGCACAGGGTAACCCCCGTTGCACCGAGGACGATGCCTGACCAGAACGCCTGCTGTCCCGTATCCGAGATACCCAGCTCCGAGATAAAGAAGGGCAGAAATGGCTGGCAGAATGAGAATCCGAGAATGGAAAGAACCTGGGCAATAAAGGCCGAGACAAACGTTTTTTTCCACATGTGAGTGTTTTTTCAAAAAGGAGTTTATATTATAATGCTTTTCATGGAAATATCAATAGACAGGATTGTTGTTGGAGAATTCCAGACAAATTGCTACATGGTAACCTGCAGGAAGACAGGGGAAAGTTTCATCATAGACCCGGGAGATGAATACGAAAGAATAAAGTCCTTCATAATCGGCAGGAAAAAACAGCCTTCCTTTATTGTGAACACGCACGGGCATGCCGACCACATAAAGGAAGACGGCATGTTCGGCCTGCCGGTTTATATCCACGGAGAGGACAGCGATTGTCTGCATGACCCGGAAAGAAACCTTTCCGCATTTTTCGGCGCCGCGCTCGTGCTTGATATAAAGCCGGTCTTGTTGAAGGATGGTGATACGGTGAGGGCAGGAGAGGCTTTGTTTGAGGTTTTGCACACACCGGGGCACAGCCCGGGAAGCATCTCCCTGAGAGGCGGGAATCTTGTTTTCACAGGGGACACTCTTTTCTGCAGCGGCTACGGAAGGACAGATTTCCCGGGAGGGTCTGAAGAAAGACTATTTGATTCCATCAGAAGATGTCTTCTCACATTGCCCGGAGAGACGGTCATCTACCCGGGGCACGGAGAGTGTTCAACGATAGGAGCGGAAAGGATATTCCTGGCTGGAATGATTTGAATTTCAGAAACAGATATGCTAAACTCCAAAAAAACAGACGGGAGAGGGAAGCGGGAACATGTGTAAAACTTTTCCCGGAGCCCGTACCCGGCAATCACGAACCCCTTTTTTTGAAACGGGTGAAGGAGGAGAGGAAAGATGAAGCAGAGATTGGTTCAGATAGGGCTGATTGTGGTAATTCTTGTTGCCCTGGGTTTCGTTTTCAAGCAGTTGAAACCCAAGCAGTACAGTTACGAGCGTCTTCTTGTGGATGTCAAGGCGAACAAGGTTTTTATTAAAAAGTATATCGCAGGCAAGGACATGGGTTTTCCCACAGAGTCTCCGTTCAGCGAAGGAAAGAACTCTTATCCGGTTATGAAATGCGTCAAGGACGGAACGATATTTGCCTATAACGAGCCGATGAATCCTGAATCCGCCGGTCCGTCCAGGAGTGATATGCCAAAGTGTCCTGTTTGCGGCGGATTTGACGTGATACTTCCTGAATTGCCGTCAGGACAAACCAGCATGGACGTGCCAGGACCTATCCAGGTAGTCCAGCCCAGCAACTAAGGAATATCTGCAGGGACGTTGTCTATGGAAGCCCAGGGTCTTTGATGCGCGCGGAGGAAAATCCTTTTGCCCTGAGAATGCAACTGGGGCATCTGCCGCAGGGCTTTTTGCCGCTCCTGTAGCAGGACCATGTCAGAGAGAAATCCACGCCGAGCGAAAGACCTTTCCTGATTATCTGCTCTTTTGACATCCGGAGCAAGGGGGTCTCAAGTTTTATGAGTTGCCCTCCTGATGTTTTTTTCGTTGCAACGTTGATGAGTTTCCGGAAGCGATTGATATATTCCGGCCTGCAGTCAGGATAACCTGAAAAATCCACGGAGTTTACGCCTGTGAAGATTGCCCCGGCGTCAGACGTTTCCGCAAGCGCGAGAGCGAGGCTGATGAATATGGTGTTTCTGGCAGGAACGTAGGTGGCAGGTATTTCCCCGGCGCGGGTTTTCCGGGGTATGCCTATCCTGGTATCGGTCAGCGCGGATTTTGCCCAGGACAGGTCTATATCCAGAATGGTATGACTTTCAACCTTCAGGAACTCTGCAATTCTTTTTGCGGAAGAAATCTCTCTCCTGTTTCTCTGTCCGTAGTCTATGGTCAGCGCGCAGATTCTGTATCCCTTTTTCCCTGCAATCGCGGCGCTTACGAAACTGTCCATCCCTCCGGATATCAGGCAGACCGCTTTTTTCATGTTTATATCAAACAGATTTCATCCGGAGAGCGTCGTTGGCTGCGTCGTCGGCTTCCTCAACCCCGATTTATCGGGGCCTTCGTCGCCTTCTCTCCCGAATAAGATGCATCGGGATCCCGACAAAGGCCGTCTGCCTTTGTCAGTCGGGACTTGCCGTCTTGCTCTCCGGCGAACTCCATTTGCTATTATCTTAGTTGTTCAAAAACATTTTATACGGACGGCAGGTTGTAATCCACCCTCACCCTCTTGCCGCCCTGCCTGAAGGATTCCTCGCATGCAAATACGCAGGCCATTGTCTTCCAGCTGTCAAAAGCGCTCATAAGGGGTTGTCTGCCGTCCCTCATACGGTTGACAAAGTCGCTGAAGAACCCCCTTGAGTCGTGGTGCAGGGTTGTATCGGGCATACCAGGATAACTCTCCATCCTGGTCAGGGCGGTTTTCCCTCCGGGCCCGCTGAAATTGAATATCTGTATGTATCCTTTCCATCCGTCCGCCCTGAGGGAACCCTCGGAACCGGCGACGCTTACATTATATTCGTGCCCCAGTTCGTTCTCCATGCCCGTGGGAGCGTAATATACAGCCCTGTGCTGAAGCGTTACAAGGTTGGCAAGTTTTTCGCCGGGGAAGAAACAGAACGTGCTTGCCGGCTCGCGGTAGGCCCTGTGCCATCCCTGCGGACCCTTGAGTTCCGGTGCGGGAATTGCCAGCACCTCCTCCGGGTCAATCCCCATGTAACTGCGGAATATGTCCAGCCGGTGACATCCTTCCTCAATATAGTAACCACCGACCTTGGCCAGGTCGGAGTGCCAGTTGCCGGATTCTCTGATGAATCCCTGTCCGCCGCAGAAGTGATTGAAGAGAATATTCTTTGGTTCCCCTATCTCTCCAGCATCAATAATCTCCTTGACCCTTCTGGTCTGCAGCGAATACCTCAGTTCAAAATCTATCTGCATGCACTTGCCGCTCTCTTTCTCGGCTTTGAGCATGAGGGCAATCTCTTTCTTCGTCATGCCGAAAGGTTTCTCAGAGAACACGTGCTTCCCTGATTTGAGCGCGGCTATTGCAACCTCCCAATGCATGAAATTGGGCGTAGCGTTATAAATGACCTCTATATCCTTCTGTTCGCACAATTTCCTGTAATCGCTGTATGTTTTCACTCCGTACTCTTCTTCGGCCGACCTCCTTCTTCCTTCCTCGCTTTCCGCAATGCCGGTAAGTTCAATATCAGGCCGGTTTTTCATGATATCTTCCGCTGCCCCTTTGCCGATATTTCCAAAACCCACGACCCCGACCCTGATTTTTCTCATTTTCCATAGCTCCTTTTATCTGACCCCTGCTATCTTATGCATCTGCATACGTAGATACCAGTTCTCTTCCGGTCTTTTTTTGAGAAACCTGATTATTTCTTTTGCCGTTGAAATCCTGTTATCAGCCGGTTGCAGGATAACAGGATTTTTTATCTTCCTGTCTATGAATCCCATATCACGCGCTGAAGAGATAACGTATTTGAACTCCGAAGCAGTTTTCATAAACCTTCTGTCGTATCCGTGCGGATGGTATCGCAAACCCTCCTGTTTCGGACTCACCGTGAGCCAGTCAAGCGGCAGACGTTGCCAGAGTGTTCCGCTGGTCTCCGCCGAAACCCAGTAACTTTCCCTCTTGAGACATTTTACGAGGGATGAGAGATTCTGCAAAAAGGGCTCTCCTCCGGTTATGCAGACCCTTCTGCAGCGGTATCTTCCTGCCGCCCGCAGGATTTCCGCTACCCCTTTCTCCCTGCCGCCTTTGAGGGCATATTTCGTATCGCAGAATCTGCAGTGCAGGTTGCAGCCCGCCAGTCTTATGAAGACCATGGGGAGTCCCTGCTTGAGTCCCTCTCCCTGCACCGAGTAAAAGATCTCCGATATCCTGTATACCAGGTTTTCCGCTTCCATTCAAGGAATCTATTTTGCAAAGTCAAGTATCCCGAATTCCTCAATCAAATGGTAATTAGTCACGGACAGTTGCGGGACCATGGACAATTCTTTCCATGTTAAATAACGTGAAAAGTTGTACCTTGCCACAAGAATCCTCCATCCCGTGCCCGGGCCGAAGGCGTCACCGTGGGCAATAAGGCCCTTCACCGGAATCGCCATCTCAGCGGTCCAGTATTCATCCACATCCTCCCAGTTGTTGAGGGTTCCCTTGACCTGTGCTCCCACCAGAACGTCATCAAGGTTCATGCCGGGTTCAAACCCGCTCTTCAAGCCGAGTCTTCCCCTGCCGGGGAACCAGAAGACGGTCTTTTTTTCGTTGGGCGTGCCGTATATTTCCCAGTACCAGGAGCTGTTTTCCGGCTTTATGAATATCTCCACAAGGTCTCCGCTTGCATAAAAGTGCTGCTGGTTCTCATCACTTTCCTGCACTATATCAGAATCATAGAATTTAATGCCCACGTAAAGATAATTTTCATCCCATGCGAGTCTTGCCTCTCCGCCTTCTTTCAGCCGGTCTGCCCCGGGGCTCCTGTCCTTCTTTTTCAGCGCGAGTCTGTCAGCGCTGGACAGCGTGAGGTTATAGACGGCGGATTTTATCCATACGGGGTCGTCCAGAATTCCGTCCACAGTCACGGGGTTTTCCGTGTACTGCGCAACAAGGACAGCAGGTCCGACAGGTTCCCTGAACCTTGTCTTGATTGACTCGAATTTCTCCCTGGTTGCGGCACAGCCCGTCATCATCAGCGCTGTTAACATCGCCAAACCGTACAACGAATATTTCTTCCTGTACATTCACAACCTCCTTTACCCCGAACCGGGCAATGACAAGCAGTAAGGGATTTCGTTTTCGCTTCTTCCATCTGCTTGATGTTTACTGGCGGGGAATACTATATCATTAGAGGATATTTTTTGCAACAGGAAGATTTACGTTGCCTGCCGGGTGTGGTATTATTAACCAATGAAGATCGCCGTGCGGGTAACCGCAAACTCCAGGAAGCCCAGGGTCTCCGAGGAAGGGGTGGCCAACTTCGTCAAGGTGTGGGTGGATGCACCGGCACTGGAAGGACGTGCAAACAAAAGGCTCCTGGAGATACTCTCGGAACATTATAATAAACCCAGGACGGCATTTGTAATCAGGAAAGGTTTTAACAGCAGGAACAAAATCATAGAGATACGGGATCGGGATGGGGACAAACGGTGAAATGATTCTGGTTGAAAGGGCGAAGAAGGGCGACATGAAAGCGTTTGAACGCCTCATGAAGACGACCAGCAGCAAGATATATAACCTTGGATACAGACTGCTCAGGAACCGCGAGGATGCTGCCGACGTCATGCAGGAAACGTACATGTCTGCCTACGAAAATCTTCCTAGGTTCAGAGGCAACTCCTCGTTTTCAACCTGGCTTTACCGGATAGCGACCAATTTTGCGCTGATGAAGATGCGGAAGGAAAAAGGCAAAAAGGTATCTTCCTCAGAGTTGCAGGAAGCCTCCGGAGATTTATATGAAAAGGCGCTTCCGGACTGGTCTGAAAGCCCTGTTGACCACCTGAAAAACCAGGAACTGAAAGAGGTGCTGGATAAGGCGATAGACTCCCTGCCGCCGAAATACAGGTCTGTTTTTGTCCTTCACGACATAGAAGGATTGGGTATTGCCGAGGTTGCCGGCATACTTTCCATTTCAGAGCCGGCCGTGAAAACCAGGTCGCACAGGAGCCGTCTATATCTGCGGGAGAAACTGTCCGAATACTTCAGGCAGGGCCGTGGAGACGCCCAGAAGCATTTGCTAAAACAGGAAAGAATATGAATTGCGAACAGATTATGCGGCTGATATCCGGGTATCTGGACGATGATATTGACGCGTTGATGAAGGATATGCTGGAGAGGCATCTTGAGGAATGTGAAAGATGCCTTTCCATGCTTCGCACAATGGAAAGAACCATCTCTTTTTCCAGGGAAATGAACAGGAGGAGAAAGGTTCCCGGGAAAGTCATGAACAGGGTTTACTACGAGATAAGAATAAGATACAGGAAATGAGAGACAAGAGCATTATCATAATCGGCGCAGGTCCCGCCGGGCTGTCGGCCGGGGTCTATTCTGTAAGGGCAGGGATAAGAACCGTGATTGTTGAAAGGCTTCTTGCCGGAGGAAGCATGCTGCTCACGGAAAGGATAGAGAATTACCCCGGTTTCCCCGAAGGCATTTCGGGTTATGAACTGGCCGAGAAGATGAAGGGGCAGTACCTGAGGTTCGGCGGCGAGGTTGTGCAGGGCGATGTCAGTGAAGTTTTTTTCGGAGAAGCAAGCAAGGGGGTGCGGATGAAGGATGGCCGGGAGATGAGATCAGGAGCACTCATAATTGCGAGCGGCTCGTCAAGGAAGAAACTCGGGGTTGAGGGAGAAGACGCATACACGGGAAAGGGGGTCTCTTTCTGCGCGGTCTGCGACGGTGCGTTTTTCAAGGGGAAAAGGATAGCCGTGATTGGAGGGGGTGACTCGGCCCTGGAGGAGGCGATATACCTGACGAGATACGTTGATACATGCTATCTGGTGCACAGGCGGGATGAATTCAGGGCATCGGCGTATCTGCAGGAGGAGATGAAAAAACATCCTTCCATCAGGCCGGTTCTATCCGCCGTGCCCGAGAAGATAGAGGGGGACGGAAAGATTGTGAAAAGGATAATCCTGAGGGACAAAAAGACGGGTAACGTACAGCCTCTTGATGTGGACGGCATCTTTATCTCGGTCGGCCAGACGCCGAACGTGGAGTTCATCAGCGGAAAGATTGAGCAGAATCCTGCCGGGTATATAGTGACAGACTACAGGATGGCAACTTCCGAAAGGGGTGTTTTCGCCTGCGGTGATGTGATGAAGAAATCGCTGTATCAGGTTGTAACCGCGTGCGGTGAGGGTGCCACGGCCGCATCCTCCGCGGAAAAATACCTTGCAGGAGGGCCGGGGTAAACATTTTTCCTGACAGAACGGCGTGAGGAACGCGATGGAAACCAGGATCGTGGTTGATTCAGGAAGCCAGGTTAATCACAGGAGGGTCGGGAAGTCCATTGTCCGGGCCCTTGAGCACCTTGGCGTCCACTATGAGCCTGTCGACCTTTCCTGGACAAGGATTTCCTACGAAGAACTTGAAAACGTCCACCTCCTGGTACTCGCGCAGGAAGGGATAGGGAAATCCCTCAGCGGAGAAGAAACCAGCATCATCCTGAGGACGGTAAACCAGGGGATGGGCCTTCTGGTTCTTGACGGATACCTTGAGTGGTATCCTGCCTCCTTCCTGAGAGATATCAGTCTTGAAAGAGGGGGTTCAGGCAGAACCGAATCTCTGAGAGTCTCTCCCGGAAACCGCATCATAAGAAGTATCTCAAGCCCCAAGGTTGAAATGAAGATGCCGGTACTGTCCTATAACGTACCGAAGACTCCCGAATGGAATCCTCTTTTGCTTGATGGACAGGATAACATCTGCGGCGTATACAGGAAGTTCGGAAAGGGCAGGATTGTATTTTTTCTGCTCTCCGCTTCGCTGTGGCAGGATGAATATCTCGGGTTAACGGCGGGTCTTGACGGCCTTTTCCGCAGCAGCGTTTCCTGGGCGGCAAAAAAACCATACATCATGAAAGCAATGCCGCCCTTTGTTGCCGCAAGGATTGACGATGTCTCCTTTTCCGGGAGTCCTGTCGCCGCATGCAGGGAAACCGTTGAGGGTGCCGCGTGGCTTGACATATTGAACAGGTTCAACTTCGTGCCGAATACGGGATTGTTCATAGACGATATACAGAACCGGGACATCAGACGCATGCGGGAAAAATATTACGACGGCCTTGCCGAGTTCTCGCCGCACGCCTTTACGGACCCGGACAACACTAATGGAAGCCCCATCTACATGAAGCACAGCGGCGAGGAGTTTACCGAGGATGTCCTGGGGGCAAACTTTGAAAAGGTTGACAGGAAATTCGCCGGGTTCGGCATCACGCCGGCAAAGACCGTCAATGCACACTTCGGTGAAATCGGCCTCAGGGCGCTGCCTTTCCTCAAGGCGAGGAAGGAGAGGTATCTCATGAATCCCATAAGGGTTGGCAGGGTCTGGGCTGACCGGTCCGCGCATTCGTGGGATGTCGGACCTTACGGGAAGCCGGCATTTTCCCTGGGAATCATACCCGAGGACAGGGATTTCTTCAATGTGACGTCCCATCCGGGAATTATGGATTCAGAATCGCCCGACTTTGATTTTCTCTGCGGATGCACGACATTCTGGAAAGAAAATTCTTCCACCGATGTCAAAAAGGCAGTGGAGAGGGGGCTCTTTCATATCAAGAGGGGGCTTGAGAACGGTTTTTTCGGTTGCCTGATGACGCACGAGGAGAGGATTGCGCACCTTACGCCCGGGGAGTGGGAAACAATTCTCAGGGGCATATCTTCGGGATTGAAAGATATTCCCCACACGCTCAAGAGTTACGATTACATAAGCAGTTATGCTGAAAACAGGACTTTCTACAGGATAGAAAAGGCGGAGTTCAGCAAGAACCTGTCCATATGGCTAAAGGGCAGGAATACCATGCCGCAGTATCTCTGCCTCTTCCTTGACGAAGGCGACTCCACCGTGGAGAGTTTTCTTGAAGTTCCCGTCTTTGAAAACTCCGTCGTTCTGAACTTCCAGTTGAGACAGCCCTGATCCAGATAGGAGAAGTCAAAAACCATCCCCCTTTGGCAAAATGGGTCAAAATTCCCCGGCCAGTTCTGATGAAATTTTTTCAACAGTTTTTTTAACTCTTTCCAGAGAGCCTATGTTATCGATTATCGAATCAAGATAAAGGTCATTGAAAACTACAAAACCGTTCTTAAGATAGATAAAATATTTATGAAACGAAGACAATGCTTTCCTATAGCCATCCTTATCCTTAACTCGCGGGCTCTGAGATTTTCTCTCAAACTCTTTTAAATCAAAAACAGCATAAGGAATAGTAACTACCTTGCTTTTTCTCACAATTTTCAGGGCCTCTTTTCGTTGACTTATTTTGGCTATCTGGAAACCTATACTATTTATTCTCGCATCTATCCCCTTGCTATCCAAATCGGCGTTGGATTCAATTAATAAATCCCTGCTTTTTTTGGCACATAGAGCTCTAAATAAATAGCAGAAATCCAACTGAGTGAGTACTGATACCCAGGTTCTATACATTCTGGCTTTAAATCCGAGGGAAACCTTCTCATCCAAGTCACCATTAATCTTATCATCATAAAATTTTCTATGTGCACGAACGAGGTCTTTTAAATCGCCAAATTTCTCTTTATTTCTAATTTCACTCCAGAATTTGGCAAACCAATCTTCGAAACTTAAAAAATCACGAGATTCCCAGTAGTTGCTGTAGATTGACGGCAGAGGGTATAGGGAAGGTACCAAATCTTGTTCTACCCACTTGACATCTCTTAATTCTTCCCTGTATTTATCCAGGGGGATACTTTCAAGAAATTTGCGATATTTTTCTAAGTCAGTAATTGGATTTTTCATCGGAAACACCTTCTTATTTTCTCCCATTCTTTCTTGATCGGCAGAGGAAGATTTTTTAATTGGGTAATGCTCAAATGGTATGTAATCTCCCTGTAAACATCCTTCACGTATCTATTTATAAAATCCGAATTTAAATACTCCACCACCAGAGAATCGCTTATATCGCAATTAATGTTAAACAGGTTGGGTCTCTTTAGCAAATGATAGACATCCCCCATCCATGGATAGCATTTTTCATCAAGAGAAGCTCCTATTCTTCCGTTTCCACGGAAGCCTAATCCGACTACAATATGCGGCATATTAAAATATCCACGTAGTTTTTTTGCATCGGTCTTTTTAATCCAGTAACCTGTAAGGTTATTATAAATAATTTCATTATATTTAAGGTTTCTACCATTCAAAATAGGCATATAACCGTTTTCCCTGAAAATTTTTTCTTCTTTTATTATGCGGGGATTATTCTTAATTTCAGGAGTTCGTGGCGAAATTCTAATTTCATAAATATCGCCCAAACTATAAGAACAACATTGTTCCAGCATACGGGTGTACTTTGTTTCGAATTTTACTGTTTCACCTTGCCAATTAGAATTGGTTGTTATCGTTTCAAATGCATTATTCCGATATTCCAGAAGTTCTAACCTGGAAATAAACTCTTTGGACTTTACAAAATTTAATATAACCGATGAAACATCAGCTTCCGGCTTAAAAACATCGGGTCCTAAGTAAATTATGGCGCTTCCTCCATTTTGGGAAAGAAAACCCCGAAGTTTTTTAAACTCATCCAGAATCATGAATGTTGCAGGAACGATAAAAATCAATTGCCCTTTATCCTTAAGCAATTTGATTGATTTTTCTATAAAAGCACCGTAAACATTGTATTTTCCATACCATGTTTCATATAAACTTTTGTATTTATTCTTGGTGGGAAGGTCTATTTTAATAGTATAATGTTCAGAAGGGCTGGGAATTCCATAAGGCGGGTTGCCGATAATCAAATCAAAAGAGGACCTTGTATTCCATTGCAGGTAATCATCGTTGATTATCTGAATGTTGTTGTCAACATTTAAAGTAGTTAAATAATTGATTACATCCTGGTTAATTTCCACCCCAAGGAGACGTGCTTGCTTAAAAAGTGCAGGTTTATTCCTCTTAATTCCAATTAAGAACTGCGTTAAGCCACAGGCCGGTTCAAGAATATTAGTTTTTCTATCAGGATATTCGGGAAGATTTATCAAATTTACCATGAAATCAACAATTCGTTCAGGTGTAAAGAAAATTCCATAGTTTTTTTTAACACCTTTGAGATTGTTATTTACAATATTTTGATGTATTTTATAGTCAATCAATACCTCCTCTTTTATAAGTAGTGGTTTGTATATTTCCCCTTGATATCTTGTTTTTTTCATGGTATGAAAAGTTGTCTGGCAAAAAGATGAAAAATCTACCTGCAAAGGCCCTCCGGTCGTTCTCTTAATCCCAACGGTAGTATTATACAATAAAATAGAAAATCTGAAAATTTGTGCGGCGAATTGACAGACGGGGCGGTTTTGATAAAATAAAGGTATGGAAAGAAAGGCGAAGGTAGAGAGGAAAACAAAAGAGACTGACATATCGGTAGATATAAACCTTGACGGCAGGGGTGATTGCAGCATATCCACCGGGGTTGGCTTTCTTGACCACATGCTGGAACTTCTCTCCAGATTCTCAGGCATTGACATCAGGATAAAGGCGAAGGGTGACCTTGAGGTTGATGAGCACCATCTTGTGGAGGATGCGGGTATATGCCTGGGGCAGGCGCTGAAGAATGCGCTCGGCGACAAGAAGGGGATAAGGAGGTTCGGTTATGCCTCGTCACCCATGGACGAGACGCTGGTAAATGCATCGCTTGACATATCTGGCCGGCCTCTGCTTGTTTTCAACGTTCCGGCCGTGAGGGGCCGCGAGGGGAGTTTTGAAACCGAGGATGCAAAAGAGTTTATAAAAGGGTTTGCGATGCACGGCGGCATAACGCTTCACATAAACCTTGTTTACGGGGAGAACCTGCATCACATCAACGAGGCGGTTTTCAAATCGCTGGCGCTCGCTCTGAGGGATGCCGTCAGGATTGAAGGAAACCGCATCCCGTCAACGAAGGGGAAGATAGACTGACGCAACTCATGAAACAGTCGCTCAAGAAATTCCTTGACTACCTTGCCCACCAGAAGAACTGCTCTTCCAATACGATACGGGCGTACAAAACAGACCTGCGGCAGTTCCTTGCATTCCTGAGCGGCAGGAGGGTATCCTCGCTCCGGGGGGTGGATTATCCCTTGCTTCTGAACTTCCTGGCCCATCTCAAGGAAGGGGATGACTGCACCGAGAAAACGCTGGCAAGGAAGGTGGCGAGCCTGAAGGCATTTTTCAGGTTCCTGAGCGGCAGGAAGATGATTCATTCCAATCCTGCACTGCTCCTGCGTTCACCGAAGGTTCCCGAAAGACTCCCTGTATTTCTCACCGTCAAGGAAATGCTCAGGATTATTGAAGCGCCCTCGGGCGGAAACTGGCAGGCAGCCAGGGACAGGGCGATACTGGAAATCCTGTATGCGACAGGCATAAGGGTCGGAGAGCTGACCTCGCTGAAAAGGAAGAACGTGGACTTGGTGGAAGAGATGGTAAAGGTTGAAGGCAAGGGGAAGAAGGAGAGGATTGTGCCTGTCGGCAGGCCGGCAATCAACGCCCTCATAGAGTACATGGAAAGAAAGCCGCACAGAGGGGAAGAAACGGTCTTCCTGAACAAGTACGGCAGGCCGCTGACGGAAAGGGGTGTCGAGAGGATTGTTGACAAATACGCAAGGCACGCAGGTATGGGCAGAAAGATTACACCGCATACCTTCCGGCACACCTTTGCGACCCACATGCTTGAGAGGGGTGCCGATCTCAGGACCGTCCAGGAACTTCTGGGGCACGAGAGGATAACCACCACCCAGATCTACACCCATCTTACCGTTGAACGGCTCAGGGAGTTCTACAATAAAGCCCATCCCCGCGCCTGATTCCGATTAGTCTTTCTTCATATAGCTTCGTTGGCTGCGTCGTCGGTATCCTCAGCGTATTCTTTACATACGCTTCGTCGTCCCGAATAAGATGCATCGGGATCCCGACAAAGGCCGTCTGCCTTTGTCAGTCGGGACCTCCTCCTTGCCGTCTTGCTATATTTTGAAATACTAACCGGGAGAACTTAAAGAGGTGTGTTATAATAAAAAAATGAAAAAATACGATAATTCTTCAAGGGTTGAGGAAATTGCCGTTTCAAGGTTCGGGAAGGAAATAATCTATCCTCCATACGAAAAAATCAAGGTGCTGGAAGTCCCGAATTTCCCGTCCCTGGGAAATATAGCAGCTCTGCGTTTCATTGAATGGTTGCAGAAAAACCCGGGAGGCGTTGTCTCGCTGCCCACGGGCAAAACCCCTGAGCATTTCATCAACTGGACCGATTACTACCTTGAAAGGTGGAGCGACGGCAGGGTGAAGAAAGAACTGGCATCGTGGGGCATTGACACATCCTTCCCGCCTGAAATGAAGTCCTGCTTGTTTGTGCAGATAGACGAGTTTTATCCCATAGACCCCGGGAGGGAGAATAGTTTCAGCCACTACATCAGAAAGTTCTATATCAGCGGTTTCGGGATGGACAGGAAAAAGGCGCTCCTGATGGATACCTGGACGACCGGCGTTCCTGCCGGCAGGAATCTCTCCTCCGTCTTCCCTGAAGGCAGGGTGGACCTATCCCTGCGGCACAGGAAGCCGAGGAACGAAACCGAACGTCAGCAGCAGGAGGCGCTGTACGGAATAGACAGGTTCGCAATGGAGTACGAGAACAGGATAGATGAGCTCGGAGGAATAGGTTTTTTCCTCGGGGGCATAGGTCCGGACGGACACATCGCATTCAACATAAGGGGCTCGGATCATAATTCAACAACAAGGGTGCTGAACATCAACTATGAAACCGCCGCGGCTTCGGCAGGCGACCTGGGTGGAATAGAGATATCAAGGGACAAGGCTGTTATGACCATAGGCCTTGCCACGATTGCCAGGAACCCGTCGGTTACCGCAATCATCATGGCCGCGGGCGAGAGCAAGGCGGCCGTTGTAAGAAATGCGGTTGAGGAAAAACAGGATATTCTCTATCCCGCAACGTCCCTTCACGGAACCCCGGGTGCGAGGTTCTACCTGACGACGGGCGCTGCAAGCGCGCTGACCGGAAGAAGGATAGACAGGCTGAAGCGGTGCAGGAAAATCCCGTCTTCAGAAAAAGAGAGAATCCTGGTGGATATATCCTACGGCCAGAACAGGAAGATTACCGAGTTATCCAATTCCGACGTCAGGAAAGATGTTTTCGGGAAGGTTCTCCTGGAGAAGGAGAAAAAACTGCGGCTCAAGGACCTGACGGAAAAGATAGACAGGGATTTCAGGCGGAGGATTCACAGGGGCAGGCAGGAGACAGGAAACAGGGTTTTCCTGCACACGGCCCCGCACCACGACGACATCATGCTGGGGTACCTTCCCTACATACTTCACCTTGTGAGGCAGCCCACCAGTTCCCACTTCTTCGCAACATTGACCAGCGGTTTTACGTCCATCACCAACAGTTACACGCTCCTCATGCTGGAGAACATGGAAAGGTTTGCAGGGGAAGGGAGATTGAAGCGCCTTATCGCCGAGAAGGACTATTTCAGGCCTGATAACGTGGTCGGACGCAACAGGGACGTATACAGGTACCTTGACGGCGTTGCGGCAGGCAGGGAAGAGGTCAGAAGAGAAGCAGAGGCCAGGAGATGCCTGAGGAATATGGCAGAGGTCGCCTCCACGCAGGAAATCGGCAGGATACTGGAAAAGAGCGCGGCTCTGAAGAGGTCGATATTGAATTCTTATCCCGGAAAGAAGGATACACCGGACGTTCAGAGGATGAAGGGCATGATACGGGAATGGGAGGAGGAACTTCTTTGGGCTCACCTTGGTTTCAGTTGCGACAACATCTTCCATCTCCGGCTCGGGTTCTATACCGGAGACATCTTTACCCCCCAGCCCGAGTGGAAGCGGGATGTAAAACCTTTTCTTGCGGTCATGGAGAGGGTCAGGCCCGATATTGTTACCGTCGCCTTTGACCCGGAAGGGACCGGTCCCGATACCCATTACAAGGTGTTGCAGGTAATCACCGAAGGTGTTAAGAAGCATGTTTCCGAAACGGGTAAGCGCGTGAAGATATGGGGGTACAGGAACATATGGCACAGGTTCCACCCTTCGGATGCAAACATCTACGTTCCCGTTTCAATGAATTCCCTTGCCATCCTGAGGAGCGCATTTGACACCTGTTTTTCTTCCCAGAGGAGCGCATCTTTCCCGAGTTACGAGCATGACGGGCCCTTTTCGGAACTCGCCCAGAAGATAATGGTTGAGCAGGGCGCTCTCATTAAGAAAGTTCTTGGAAGGGACTTCTTCGGGGGCAGCAGGTTTGCCCGCATAAGGGCAAGCAGAGGAGTGAACTTCATAAAGGAGATGGATGTTGAAGAGTTCTTCGCACATGCGCGCAGCCTGAAGGAGTTGATGGAATAGCAGGTTCACGGCAGGTTCTTGAGCTGTCTTTTGAGAAGGGAAATCTTGTATTCAATGTCAGCCGGTGTTATGAAATATTCGTGGGCCTCGGCGTGATACCCGAAATCCCTGTTCCGTCCCATGATTTCCCTGTCTCTTTCCGAGATGGAAAGTTCGTCCTCCAGCAGTTCTTTCAACAATCTTCCCGTGCCTGCGGTTTTTGCCCTGTATTTCTTCAGAAGGTCATAGAACCTGATGATGTTCATGGTGGACATGATGAGCAGTGATATGTGCACGGCCATATCCGTCTCTTTTTGATACCGTGCGGCTCTCCACTGCCCTGCGCCTTCTTCAAGCACGGCCACGCCCTTTTCCCATTCCATGAGGAGTTTTTTCAGAACTTTTGTAACAAACCCTGCGGTGAAAGGCGCAATCCATGCCCCGGTGCTGTCCCCCGCGGCGATATGTCCCCGGCCATCCCTGGGAAGAGGAAGCCAGGACGGTATGGAGCCGATTTCCTTTGCTGAAAGGTCAAAGGGATAAGCCGTCGCATAGTTGATGGGCGAGTAGTAAAGAAAAGGGATGCTGAAAGGGTAGGTCTTCCATGCCGCAGAGAAGAGTTTCCATGCCCTTGCGACGCAGTCTGCCGGTCCCGGCCCGAATTCCTCAACAGCAACCTCTCTCACTGCCTGCGCCGGCGAAAGGAGCGGATTGGTGGACATCCTGCCTGCAACCTTGCTCATGGCAGATACGTTTCCCCCGAATATCCAGCAGCCCAGGTACCCGTCAACACCCATCTTTTTCATCCTGTCCAGTTTCTCGGCAAGTATGTAAGGAACCGGGATATACGGGACCGTTACAAGTTCGTGGGTTGCACCTGTCTGCAGTTTTGCAGTCACCCGCATCCCCCTTTTTTTTGCCTGATGAAACAGATTCTTGAATCTCGGGGAGGGGCCGGTGTATGAAAAACTGTATTCGTCAATCTCCAGCCGCTTGTGCATGACTGTTTTGAAAGCGCCCCGTTCAAAATCCGCCTGTATGATTACATCCTTCGGGAGTTGCGAGAGAAGTTTTTTCTGCGGCTCGGGTTCAAGTATGTACCACGACCAGTTCCACGCAATAACCTCCGCTCCCGGGCTGGCATCCTTTATCCCCCTGTTTACCAGGGTTATTATCTCGGAGGCGACGTCTGAAGGGTGCCGTTCTGCGCACCTTTGACAGTTAAAAGACTGTTTTGCCCATTCTTCCATGAAAGGGTCGTTGAACTTTTTCTGCCACCTGGGGAAGTGAGAATAACAGTGGGTATGAAATTCGCTGGCAGTTATCATGAAGACTCCACCCAGTCCGGGCACCTTGCGAAACACGTTGTAACTGCTCTGGCAAAGGAAATCCTTTACCTTTTGGGTGCTTGAACAAAGCGCGGAGTACCTGCCGCTGTGTTCTCCGGTTCCGGGAAAATCGGCCGGCTGTCCTCTGACATCCTCGTTATTCTTCCAGAAGGGGTCGTTTTCCCTGAAGCCCCGCGGCTCGCAGAGATAGAGGAAGACCCTGATACCGTATGCAGCCGCCTTCTCCACCAGTCTGTTGAGAGCGGGTATCTGCTCATGCTTTTTCTTTCCGAACTCCGGGAATGCATCGCAGGCGACTATGTCTCTGAGGACGCAGTGCAGCCATACCGCGTTGAATCCCTCATCTGCTATCTCCTTGAGATAACTGTCCGGATGAGTCCTGCAGGAATCCTCAATTTCTCGTCCGTAAAAATTGCTCCATGGCGAGCGTATTATCCTTATCTCAAAGGTCTCCTTCATTTTCATGAAAACTTCCTCCTGAAAAATGCGGTCAATCCCACCAATCTTAAAATAAATCTCGGGGTTTGTCCAATGGGCCGGTCATCACTCCTGGAT